>JAEEGK010008098.1_pt1 | contig 24895 bp, 18 predicted proteins | sample 8958771 | NCBI WGS metagenome assembly JAEEGK01 (sample SAMN16246547, study PRJNA631951) | gut metagenome | biome: gut microbiome; feature: rumen; material: SC-attached | host: Bos | place: Iran: Karaj | collected 2018-10
AATCCCCAATCCCCAATCCCCAATCCCCAATATTCTTTTTCTAAAAATTGATTAAATATTATAAATAATTAAATTATCAAACATGTTTCTTTAAAATTAAAACAAAATAAAAGAATTTATTATAAAATTAATCATTTAATATTTAATAATTATTAAAATTTTTTGAATTAAAAATGAAAGAGTCAAAAAAAAATAATAATAAGGAACCATATAAAATTAAAAAAAAACCAAAAGTGATTAATAATTTTAATAAAAATATACCTAATAATAATAAAAATACAAAAATAAATTTATCTCAAAAAAAAGAAGAAGATCCTTTATATATGAATCCTTTAAAATTTAAATTTTTATTTTTTTATACTCCTAAAAAAATATTTCAAGACAGTATTGGTTTTTCTCTTACTTTTTATGTAAGATTAATTTGTATAATTTATGCATTAAGAGCATCAACAATATATAATCAAATAAAATATCGTCCCAATCAAATTGATTATAATTTTATAATAAATTGTATTTGTATTTTAACATCATTTTCTTTATATATCTCATTATTTAAACATTCAAGAAAAATTTCTACATTTGCTTATTATATTTATCTTATACATTTTTTATTAAAATTATTTACAAGTGCAAGAATGTTTTTATATAATTTACAAAAATATCATTATACAAAACAAGCTTTAATTGGAACTATACTTGGTTTATCAACAGGATCTTCTATAAATTTTTGTAGTACTTGGATTATTTTTAGTTATATGGTATTTACATATAATATAAAAAATAACAAAATATAATTTTTTAAAATCAAAAAAAAAATTAATATATATAAAAATAAAAATAAAACTTTAAAAAATAACTTCAAGAAAAAAGAATAAATAAAAAACAAATAAAAAAATGTTATCTGATAAAAAAAACATGTATAGAGAAAATTTCCCAGGTTACATGGGTCACATTCCTTACAAATTTGAAATAATAGGACGTACAATAGGAGCAACAAACAATTACATAAAATCATTTCTTTTCAAAGAACCCGACTACAAACAAACATTTATACCAAGTCAAAGTCAAGATTACACATATTACAAAAAAGACTATTTTAACAAAGGATATTCAAAAGAATATGAATTAGAAGAAGATAAAATATTTTCAATGAGATCAAAAGATGCAAAAACATGGATTGATGGTTATAAACATACAATTTATCCAGAACACATTCCTGGTTATGGTGGAAAAGTACCAGGAATAGAACCTGCTGGTAAGAAGGGTAGTCCAATTATAGGAACAACATATTCAAAGGCAACTGCAATTGCTATTAAAGGTGATTATAATAAAGATTCTGATGTTCCTCCTAATGAAAGATATATTAGTACTCAAAAAGCTAGTTTTGTTGTTCCTCAAATAAGAAGTAAGGATGATATTGTTAATGTGAGAAGAATGAAAGAAATTGAAGAAGAAGGAAGAAGAGCTATTCAATATTTTGATCAGTTAAATAAAAATCCTGCTACTGTAGAATTTGAGAAAAATAAAGAAAATATGAGTGATAAATTTAAGGAAGCTTGTGAACCTAAAGTTAATAAAAGAATTGAATTACCTTATATTGTTGGTTATAAAGGATTTAGAAGAGGAGTTGTTTCAGATAATTATTATGGGAAGAATTTTAGAGAAATTGCTTATACTAGTGTAAGTAGAAGTGCTAATTATTCTTAATTAAATTTCTTATTTTTAAAATTTAATAATAATTCTAAAAATAAATAAATTATAAAATATATTAAAATTTTAAAAAAAATTGTATTCTTTATTATCAATAAAAAAATGTCAACATCACAAGGTTCAGAAAATAATTATCCAGATTCAAATCAACAAAATTTTAACTCACCATTAATAGCACAATATGACAAACCAACAAATTATAATACTCAAGGTTATGGAACCAATAATCTAATGCCAACATATGATAATCAAATCAATCAAAATATCCCACAATCTCAAAATATAGTAATTCAACCAATTCCACAATATCAACCTAATACTGATATTTATAATCCATTTCCTAATGTAACATCAATAAACCAAATTCCTCATTATGGAGTTAGTCAAATTGCTGAAAATAAATTTCAAATTATAAATGGAGGATGTTTTTTTAGATTAGTTTTTCCTATGATTTTTATGATAATTGGTTTCGGACTTTTTGTTGGAGGACTCTTTGGAGTATTTCCTATTATATTAGTTGGTGCTATTTTTTTCTTTGTTGGATTAGGAATTATGTATTGTATAAATCAAATCTTTTTTTTTACTTTAGGTGAAAATAGTCTTATGGTGGAAACTAAAACTATTTTTGGTACAAGTTCTACTGTTTATCATCCTGGAGAAATTTCTAAAGTTGAATTTAATTTTCATATTACTTATGATTCTGAAAGTGGAAGAATGAATAATTATAATTTAATTCTTTTTACTAAAAATGGACCTATTAGTTTAATTAATTTTGCTACTAATCTCAATATTTTTACTGATCAAGAAATGAGATATTTAACTTATATTGTTAATGATCATATTAATAAAAATATGAAGGTTTAAATAGAATATTGATGTGAAATTATTTAAAATATAATTAGAAAAAATTTTAGATAATTTTTTTTAATTTTCAATGTTTTTTTGTTAAAAATTTAAATTATAAATAGTTTCTAAAAAAAAAGATACTTATAATTTTTTTCAAATTGTTTAATGTTTATTAAATAATTATACAATATTCAATTAATATAATTTAATTTTGAATTATAAGGAAGCTTGTGAACCTAAAGTTAATAAAAAAATTGAGTTACCTTATATTGTTGGTTATAAAGGATTTAGAAGAGGTTTTGTTTCAGATAATTATTATGGGAAGAATTTTAGAGAAATTGCTTATACTAGTGTAAGTAGAAGTGCTAATTATTCTTAATTAAATTTCTTATTTTTAAAATTTAATAATAATTCTAAATAAATAAATTATCAAATCTATTAAAATTTAAAACAAATTCTATAATTTTGTATTATAAAAAAATGTCAACATCACAAGGTTCAGAAAATAATTATCCAGATTCAAATCAACAAAATTTTAACTCACCATTTATAACACAAAATGACAAACCAACAAATTTTAATACTCAAGGTTATGGAACCAATAATCTAATATCAACATCTGATAATCAATACAATCAAAATACCCCACAATCTCAAAATATAGTAATTCAACCTATTCCACAATGTGAACCTAATTCTGATATTAATAATCCATTTCCTAATGCAAAATCAATAAACCATATTCGTCATCGTGGAGTTAGTCAAATTGCTGAAAATAAATTTCAAATTAAACAAGGAGGATGTTGTTATAGATTGTGTTTTCCTATATTTTTTATGTTTATTGGTTTGGGATTAATTGTTTCTGGATTGGGTGGAGATCCATCTATGATATTTGGTGGTGTTGCTTTTTTCTTTGTTGGAGTAGGAATTATGTGTTGTAGAAATAAAACCGTTATTTTTACTTTAGGTGAAAATAGTCTTATGGTGGAAACTGAAACTTGTTGTAGTAGTAGTAATACTGTTTATCATCCTAGAGAAATTTTTAAAGTTGAATTTAGTTCTTATTTTGATTATGATTCTGAAAATCAAAAAACCTATCATTCTCATTTAATTCTTTTTACTAAAAATGGACAAATTAGTTTAATTAATTGTGACTCTAGTTCTAAAATTTTTACTGATCAAGAAATGGATTATTTAACTTATATTGTTAATAATCATATTAAAAAAAAAATGAATGTTAAATAGAATAATGATGTGAAATTTTTTAAAATATAATTAGAAAAAATTTTATATAATTTTTTTTAATTTTTTGTTAAAAATTTAAATTTATAAATAGTTTCTAAAAAAAAAGATACTTATAATTTTTTTCAAATAGTTTAATGTTTATTAAATAATTATACAATATTCAATTGATATAATTTAATTTTGAATTACATAATAGATTCTATTTTAAATATTCATAAATATATATCTATTGATATATCAATATAATAAACCTCTTACAAATATAATAAAACTACAATATAAATTCATCTAGTTATTAATTAATGTTTCCATTGCTTCAATTAAATTTTCAAAATAAGTATCAAATACTTTTTCACTAATATATAGTTTAAAATCAATAAGACTAAGATAATTAATTTCTAAATTATTCATTTCTATTAAGTTTAATCCACCGACTTTAGCATAAAATTTATTATCATAAAATTCATCTTCATTATATTTAATTGCAATAATTAAAGATGAGAATAAAATTTTATAAACATTATAAGAATTAACAATAAAATTATTTAGTTCGCATAATCTATCAATATAAATTAACATTGCAATTAAAGTACTTGATTCAGCTTGAGTATACTTTACTAATCTATGTAAATAATCATTAATTGTGATTGATTGAATTGAATCAGTTAAAAATGGTGAAATATTTTTATTGTTAATTATTGGATTTATATCATTTTCTTTGCAAATATCAGTTAAAATTACTGATAAAGTATTAATTAATGTATAACGAAATCCTCTTGATTTGAAAGCAGAAATATATTTTGTTTCACACATATAAATATAAAAATTTTATTTTTATATACTTTATTAAATAATAGAAATAAATAAAAAAATAATTAAAATTATTTTTAGTAAAATAAATATTATTTTTGGATTGTAAATAATTTTAAAATTAAAAATAAACAATATGAAACAATGTAAAAAATGTAAAACAAAGTAAAATAGAAAATAATATATTAAATAAAAAATAGAATTCAATTAAATATAAGTACATGGAAAGGAGATTCAAATGATTTATTTGACTACGAAACTGATGATATAAATATAAGCTCATTTTCAATTTCATCAAGTTTTTATTTTTTATTATCAAATCAAGGATTAAAAATTCAAAATCTAAAAAAAACTACATTTATTAATCCTAATAATTTATCATATATAGAAATAACAAAAGAAGGAATATTTTATAATTCAGATTTTGAAAATAAAAGATTTTTTGAAAGAACTTATTTAGTTTGTAGATCAAGTGATAGTTATGTTGATACATCTGATAAAGATTTAGAAAATGAATTTTATGAAATTAATCAAGGTGATGTTATTAAATTAGGAAGATTATATTTAAAAATAAGAGAATTAGTAATTGATGGTAAAATAATAAATAAACAATCAAATATTAAAAAAAATATTCTTAATCGTTTAACTACAAATCATTCATTTAATTTTAATAATAATAAAAAAAAAATTAAAAAATTATGTAGAGTATGTTACAGTGATGATAAAGAAATAGAAAGTCCTTTAATTTCACCATGTAAATGTATGGGTGGATTAAAATATATTCATTTATCTTGTTTAAGAAATTGGATTGAGGCAAGAGCAATTTTAAAAGAAAATGAATCAAATGAAGGTTGTTTAAAATATGTTATAAAACAAGTAATATGTGAAATTTGTAAAGAACCTTATCCTGATTTTATTTATAGTAATGATAAAGGAAATTTTTTTGAAATTTTTGATTTTATTCAAATGAAATATAATTCATATGTTATATTTGAAACAATTCCAATTAATGAAAATAATGAAAATGAAGAAGTTAATAATCAAAGAGAATTATTTATATTAAGTTTTGATGAAAAAAATTCTATTTATATTGGAAGATCACATTCAACTGATATGAAATTAAATGATATTACTGTATCGAGATGTCATTGTAAAATTATTATTAATAGAAATAACAAAAAATATTATATTCGAGATTTAGGTTCAAAATTTGGAACAGGGATTTTAATTCAAAATAATAAAATGAAATTAAATTCAAATTTTCCTTTTTATATTCAATTAAGTAAAAATACTATATCTATTAGTTATAAAAAAAAATGTTGGTGTTTTAGTAATTGTTTTAATTGTGATTCAAATGAAGAATATCAAATATATAAATATTATGGTAAATATAATAGTGATGCTATTATAATTGAAAAAATATTTAAATTTAAACAATCAAATGAAGATGATGAAGAAGAAGAAAAAATTAATCTTTCAAATAATGATTCATTTAATGATAAAAATAAAGATTCAGATAGAATAATAATTCCGAAATATATTAATAATAATAAAATTGATGATACTGAAAGATTAAATTTAAATAAGAAAAGAATTACAATAGAAAATTCAGAAGCAACTGTTATTAGTACTATAATTTCACCTAATACAACTTCACTTGAATCTAAAACTAATTCATATATAGTAAATGGAAGAAGATCAAATATTAAAAATATGAAATCAAAAATATTGAAAAAATCAATTGAAAATAATTCTGTTAATTCAGTTAATAATATTGAAGAACAACCAAAAGAAGAAAATGAAAATGAAGATAATAAAATTAATTATACTGTTAATGAAGAAAATAATAATAGAATAATTTATGATTATGATGAAAATATTGAAGATAGTAAAAATTCATTAAAATCAAAAAATGGAAGATTTAAAGGAAATAAAGGATTACAAGTTAGTAGTATGTCATTAAATAAATCTTTTGATAAAAATAATGAAAATAATAATAATAATGACAATAATGTTAATAAGTAATTATTTGTGTAATTTTAAAATATATTTATTTATATAACATTATTATATTGAATTATTTAAAATATTTTATTTATAATCATTGGTCTTTTTAATTAGAATCTTTTAAATAAAATTAGATATAATTATACTATCAGTTTTATTTATTTTATTTATTTTTTTCCTTTTTAGATTTTAAATGAAGGTTAAATTAATAAAATAAATTTTGAATATTTTATTTCTAATATATACATAATTTTAATATTTAATTCTTCTTATTTCATAAGATCTCCTTGATATTTGCCTGAATTCATATTCATCTTTTTTAATTTTATTTCTTTTAATTTTGATGTTAATAATTCTTTTTTTAAATATTCTATTTTTGATATAATGTATTTTATATAATTGAATAGATGTTTTTTGTTTAATAAATTTACATATATTTATTTTAATTATATTATAATTTCGATTCTATTTTTTGATGATTTATTAATTCCATTTGATGATTTAAATAATACCATTTTTACTATAATTTTATTATTTCCTTCTATATATTTTATTATTCCTATTTTTATTATTATTCAAAATTAAATTTAATTTTTTTAGTTAATATTATTTTTTTAATTGTATATTTTTCTTTAAAACAATAAAATATTTAAACAATTTTTGAAATTTTTGAAAAGAGATAATATTAATCTCAAAATAAAATAAATTAATTTCATCATTTATATAATTTAAATTTTTTAAACTTCTATTTCTTTTTTTTTTGTTTTGGTTTAAAATTTTATTGTTTCATATATTAATATACTTAAAGTTGGAAGATTCCTTTTTTTAATTTTTTAATTGATTATTATATTTTAAATTAATATTAGATATTGTTTACAATCATTTGGATAAATATCTTTCCTTAATATTATTATTAATTTTAATAAATCATATTTTTGAAATAAAAATAAAAAATAATTAAATTTCATAGAAAATAAAAAATAAAAATGTAATATAAATATAAATTTAAACACATTTAAATTCAAATAATTAAAAAAAATATAATTGAAAAATGTATTCTGATTATATAGAATCTGAATCTACAAATCCAAATCAATTATCTAAGTTATCAATAAATAAGTCAAATTATTATTCAAATAATCAAAAACCCTTAATGTCTCCTCTTGTTAAAATGAGTCCTTTAATTATTCAAAATACTTCAATGAAATATAATCAAGGATTAAATGTGATTAGTTCTCAATGTGGGAAAGATAAATGGTCTACATTACCAAAACATTTTAATCCTTTTGACTTTTCTTTACCTGTTAATTTTGATAAAATTCCAAAAATACAATTTGAAGGTTCTCAAAGCAAAACAAATGAAGAAAATAATAATTTTCAACAAAATAATTTTTTTAAATCAGGTTTTTTACAAAATGATAAATTTAAAATAGGAAAAATTAATTCTTTTTTATTTAGTGATTTTAGGAATTCTTCAAATAAAAAAGATAAAGAAACTGATAAAGAAAATGATAATTTTATTTCTTCTAATAAAACTATTAATTATATTAGTTTATCTTTGAAAAATGAAAATAATAATGAATTTAAAAATAATAAAACAATTGATTTTGAAAATAAAAAGAAAAGAAAAAAAATAAAATCACGAAATAAAACTAATAATGTAAAATCAGAAAAAGAAAAAGAAAAAATGAAAATTGAAAAAGCAAAATTATATAAGGAAAAAAAGAAATTAAAAAAATTGTTTCAATCAAAAGAAGATAATGATATTATCACTGAAAATGGAGTTGAATATATTCAATTTCTTAGAAAAAAAAGAAAATTAAAAGCAGAAAGTTTAAAAAGGACATCAAAAAAAGAAAAAAAAGAAACTAAAAAGAAAAAACCAGTTTCAAAAAAATTAGATAAAACTAAAATAAATGTTCAATTAAATCAAATAGAAATAAATGGATTTTCTCTTGTTAAATTCCCAGCAGTAAATAATATTCCATTAGAAGATCAATCAGTAAATCTTTATGTAAGAATGTTAGTTGAAGAAAACTATTTTGAAATTGTTAACAAATATATTTCTGATATTCCCCCAATAAATGAAGAAAAATTTAATAAACAAACTGCTATTAATAAGTTTAAAAAAATAAAACATATATTGAATAATTTATATTTAATTGAAGAGAATAAGAATGAAAATAATCCTGTAAATATGATAAAAAATTATTATCATCAAATTAAGGATACTTTATTATTGATTCAAAAAAATTTTGTTGGAAAAAAAAAGTCAATTTGTAATATTAAACTATGTGAAACTTTAGAAAAGTTGATTAAAAGTTGTAATGATTTGACAAATACATTAACTGATTATAAAAAAATTGGTGTTCATTATAAAAATGATAATAATAATAAAAATAATAAAAATTTATCAAAATTATTTTTGAAAGATAGAAAAAAGAATCATTATAAAGTCTATATTTGTGAAATATGTAACAAAGCTTTATCAAATGGGCAAGGTTTAGGTGGTCATATGAGTAGAAATCATCCTAATCAAAGTGAAAAATATAAAGAAAAACTTTCAATTAGAAATAAAAGACTTAAAAGTAGAAAAAGGTTAATAACAATTAAAAAAATGCTTTTTTCAAAATATAATTTAAATTATGATAATTTTGTTAAAAATAAAGAAAAAGTTAAAATAAGGAAATTTTTACTTTCTCATAAAGATGAATATAGAAGAATGAAAAATCATTTTATTGCACAAAGTAAATTATTAAATTCAAAATAATTAAATTTAAAATTTTAAAATAAAAATAACACTTTTTTAAATAATTTAAATAAATAATTAATTATTCATATCATAATTATTTTCACTTTCTTCACTATTCATTACCATTTGTAATGGTAAATTAATTGGAGAATTATTTTCATTAATTGATTCTTCACCTTTATCTTCTTTTTGTTCTTCTTCAATTGGTACTAATTTTGAGCCCATATTTAAAATTCTATTCTTTTCATTTATATTATCATCATTATAATTATCAATTATTGTATCTTTTTTTTGCGTATTAATTCCATGTCCTATTAAATTTAAATATTCTTGTTGAAGTTTCCTATTTTCTTCTAATAATCTTTGTGCATGATTTTTTCTTTCATTTATATCAATTTCTGCATTACTATCTTTTATTTTTTTTATTTCAGTATCATAAATATTATTTAAAGAAATTTTTTTATCTTCTATATTATTTTTGAAATTATTTGTTTCAATTACATCTAAATCATTATTACTTTTTTTATTTGATTCATTAGATTCAGTTAGATTATAAATATTATTATCATTATCTTTATCATTAAAATTATAAATATTATTCCTATTATCAAAATTTTCATAATTTCGACTTTCTATTAATTTATTATTAATAACATTTCTACTTTCAGGAATTATATTATCTTCTATTTTTCTTTTTTTTAATTTTTTATTTAAATCTCCATAATTACTTTTGATATCTTCTATTTCTTTATCTTTTTTCCTAATAATATTTTTTAATTGTTCAATTTGATTATCATATTTATTTATTGTTTCTTTTATTGATGTTAATTGATTACCTAATTGATTATGATTTGATAATTGATCAAAAGTTTGATTTATCTCTTCTTGAATATTTGTCCCTTCTTTTACTAATTTATCATTTATATCTTTTAATTCATTTAATCTAAAATCTCTTTTTTCAATTTCTTTATCTCGTTCATTTAATCTTCTTTCAATTTCTTTTAAATCTAATGATCCACTATTTTTTTTAGTACTTAAAATATTTATTGTTTCTTTCATTTTTGCTATAATTTCATTGTAATCTTTTTTAGATTTTTGTAAATTTTTATTTAAGTCCTTTAAAAAAGAATTTTTCTCAATAGAATCATTATAATCTTTTTTACAATTATTAAAATAATCAACCAATATTTGACTTTCATTTTGAAATCTTTTACTAATTTCATTTAAATTTCTTTTTAATTCATCATTTGTTTGTTGTAATTCTAAATTCATATCATCTAAATTATGAAGTTCATTTACAATTTTTTTATTATTATTCACTGTATCTTTAATTTTAATATCTAATTCTTCATAAGAATTCAAAATTCCAGTATTTGTATCATTATTTTCTCTTAACATATCTTCAAGATAATCACAATAGGAAGTTAATTCATTTATTTTTTGATTAATACTATTTTGACCATTAAAATTTTGTAATTCAATTAAAGAACTTAATCTATTTGATAACTCAACATTACTTCCTGTAATATTTCTATTATTAATAATAATTTCATTATTTAATTCAGAAATTAAACCAATTTGAATGTCATTAGAAAAAGTTTTAGTTCTCTTTGAAGAATTTATATTTCTTGTTTTAAAAGTTGTTGACATTTGCCTAAGAGGTGAAATTGGTTTTGTTCTCATTACTGATTGTAATCCTGTTAAATGTTGTTTTGCCCTTTGAAGTGATAAACTACTTTTATTTAAAATTGAAGATTGAGAAGTTTGTGGTGATTTTAGCATTTTTTATTTAAATTTTAAATTATATTATATTTAGTTAAAAAATCTTTTTTTTTAATCATTTAATATTGAATATAATAATGCTTTATTTTTTATTTTTAATTGTTGATTAATTGATTCAATGTTGTTTCCTAGGAAAATATTTTTATAATCTTTTACTTTGTTTTCAACCTCTTTAAATATTATATCATTTTTAATTATATTACTATATAAATTTGAATAATTAACTTTCATTTCATCAAGAATCATTTTTTTTTCTTTTAATTTGTTATTCATTATTTCAATATTTTTTGCAGTTTCATTTATATTTTTTTTTAATATATTTTCATCACAAGAAATATTACCATTTAAATATAGTCTATCAAGAGAATAATTTATATTTGAACAAAAATCATTCATATTCTCAATTACATTATTTATTTTTGGACACACATCAACAATTTTTTCATAATTTTGAATAAAGTAATCATCAATATTTGTTATATTTTCCATACTATTCATTTGTTGAAATAGTTTATAATTTGCTTCTTTTAATTTTAAATTTTGAAGATATTTTGAATTTAAAATATTTTCAGCATAATTTCTTTGGTTATTAAATGTTATATCAATTCCTTGACTAAAATATTCCATTGCATTATATATGCTAATCAAATCATTGATTTGCTCTTTTAAAATTGTAGTTTGATTTTTTTTATTTTGTTGATTATTAATATTTAAATGTTCTATTTGTGTATTTTGTTTTATTGTTGAATTATTACTATTTGTAATTGGAGGAATGTTAATTTGATTTGTTTTTACTTTTGCTGAATTCTTTCTTATTGGATTAGATGAAACTGGTCTTTTATTCCCTTGATTTTGAATATGAATATTATTTTTACCATTATTGTTTGAATTTGGAATTTTTGATTTATTAATATTTTTTTGTTGCATTATATAATTTCCATTTCAAAAATTTTAAATTTTAATTATTAAATAATTTAATATTAATTATTCTTTTCTTCTATATTATTTGCTTTATTTTCTTTTTTATTATTTTCATTTTCATTTTCATCTTTGTTTTGATTTTTTTTCTTATCTTTTTTCCCACATAATAAACTTGTTATAACCTTTAAAACCATACTTTCAAGGAAAAATAAACTTGTAATTAATATAACAAATAAACTACCTGTATAATATTTATTCCATTGAATTTTAAAATTCCATTCTTTTAAAAAATTTTGAATATAAATTGTTGTTTCATCAAGAATCCCATTTCCAACTATTTTAATAACTTCCATAATATTCATTTTTTCAGGAATTTTTTCCCCATCTTCAAAATCTTTTTCTTTTTCTATGAATTTAGAAAATGTTTCAAATGAAGGTATTTCATTAAATTTATATATTCTTTTATTTTCAATTAAAAAAATATAAGGTGTTTGTGTAATATTATATCTTAAGGTTAACCAAAAATTTTGGTCACAATTTATAAAACCAAAATTAATATTTTTATCATATTGATATTTTGGAATTACTTCATTCTCTAATATCTGTATTGTTTTTTGACAAAATACACATGATAATACATGAAAAACTATTAAATATTTTGATTGAGTATTTATTTTTGAAATTTCATTATCATATGTCCAATCTGTTAAATCATATTTTGATATATCACATTTGATGAATAATATTAATAGTAAAAATGAAATTAAAAATTTCATTTAATTTAAGGTTAATTTAAAAAAATTTAAATATAAAAAATAATAAGTTAAATTTTATTTTTTATTTTCTTTTTTTGGTTGTTATATTTTGTTTTTTGGCTTTAATCTCTTCAATTGGAGCATTTAATTCAATAAATTTATCTAAACTATAATATCCTCCAATATATTTCACTTTTATTATATCATCATCTTTTATTGTAACTTTCATAGTTCCATATTCATAATTATTAGGAGAAATCTTTTTAAATGGAATTTTTGGAATTTTTTTTTTATTATAAAAACTTTTTAAATAATTATCTAATTTTTCATCAACTTTATCAATTATATTACTATTTACATATTCTAAATTTTTTAAATTATTTATATTATTATTATTCATATTATTGTTTTGAAATTCATTTTCTTGATTTGAAATATTTAATTGATATTTATTTATTAACTTATTTAATTTTTTTCTTTCTAAATCTGATAAATTTTCATTATTAAAAACAGATTCTAAATCACCCAAATTTTTAGAAATATTTTTGATTGCTTTAACTAATATTTTTTCTGTTTCTTCATTATTAAGTTTATTTTGTTTTTCTAAATTTTCTTTATTTATATTATATTCTTGAACATCTTTTTCACTAAAAGGAACATTATAAACATCTTTATATAAATCAATTTCTCTATGTTTTAAAGGTAAAATTTGCCTAATATGATTATTTTCTCCTCTTCGAATATTAACTACAATTTCTTTTTTAATTTGATTGTTTTCAATTAATTCATTTAATTTATTTTCTTTTTTAATTATTCTTCTATACAATTCATTATATTTATTAAAATCATCTATTAATAAATTATTTAAGGTAACTGATTTTTTAAATTTATTGTAATAATCGTTTTGATAATCAAATAATTGATCAATTATTTCTTTTGTATATATTATACATTCATTAATATTATTATTATTAAATTGATTCAATTGTTCTAAAGGATTTTTCTCAGCAAATTTATTCATAAATTGAATAAAATTATTATCTACTCCTGAAATTTCATTTATAATTATAGGATCGATCAAACTATTATCTTTTGGATCATTTTCAGGTTCATCAATATCAAAATCTTCTTTTTCTATAATTTTTTCACTTTCTATTTCTTTATCATTTAATTTTGAAAAATCTCTATTAATTTTATTACTTGAATTATTTGTTAAATTATTATTATTTGAATTACTAGAATTTATATTCTTTCTAATTGTTGCGCTCCCAGTTCTAACATTATTTTTTTTATTTGTTGGTGATTTATAATTTGAAGTAGTTGTTGAAGAATTTGTATTTTTTTGAATTTTTCTCATTGGGGGAGTTTTGTTATCCCTAATTGATGATGTACTATTATTTGCCTGTTTATGAATCATTGAAGAATTTTTTTTCATTTGTATATTGACGTTTGCTTTATTTAATTGATTAGTATTATTATTATTGTTTTTAATGCCAATTTCTTCTCTTGGTAATGAATGACTTTGTTTTAAAATATTTGAAGTTTTTTCAGTGTATTCAATCATTGAATGAATATTTATTTTTATTGTGTTTGATAAATTTGTATTACCAAATAAAAGTTTTCTTGTTGAATCTGTCATTGTAATTGAACATGTTTTTTCATATGATTCATTTTTTTTAGAAAAAATAGTACTTGGAATAACAAATTCAGTTATTCCTATTAGAGAACCATTTTTAGTTACTTTAATGTTATATTTAATATTCATATTTTGTTTTTTTAATATTATTCTATGAATGATTTGATTATTAGTTGAATACTATATTATTTTATATTATAAAATTAATAATTTACATTTATTGTTTCTTCAAACTCTTTTTGATCAGACTTAAAAACAAAAGCAAATGTTTCAAAGTTAAAATTATTTGGTTGATAATCATTGATTTCTATCGTTATTAAAGCAATTGACATTTAAATTTTATTTAATTTTCAAATTAAGTAATAATTAAAATAAAAAGAGAAATAATTTAATTCAATATTTAAAATAATAATTACAAAAATATGCGTATAGTAGTTACAAAAAATGGAACAACTATAATAAAAGAATTAGAAGACTTACCTCAACGTCGTTATCATTCAATAGATTCATTTAATTTATCATCAAATAAATCTGAAGAAATAAATCCTTTTCAAAATTTAAATCCAAAAGGAAAAAACTTTAAAATGGTTAATATTGCAGAAACAAAATTAAAAATTCCTCCAATAATGGAAGAAAAATATACAAAAGTAGAATCTAAAGATAAAGAATATGATCAACAAGTAATTCCTGATGTTTTTTTATCAATAAATAAAACAATAGATTCAAATTTAAATTCATCAAATAATAGTAAATTACCAATTATAAGAAGTTCATTCCCAATTAAATATGTTATTAAACCTGAATCTTATAAAAAATTAGAAGAAGATATAAAAAAACAACAAGAAAATTTAGTTATTAAAGGAAAAAAAGTAAATGATAATTGTTTTAGAAGTCAAGTTTTTGAAGATCCAAAAAAAATATTTGATAAAAATTCATCAAAGGAAATTAATGCTGAAAATAGAAATTTAATAATGTATCTTAATAGTGATGAGACAATAAGTAATCAATATATGGATAAATTAAATAAATATAATGATGAAAGATTAAAGAAATTAAATAAAATTTGTCAAAGTGCATTTTATTATAGAGATCAAAGTGCATTAATAGAAAAATATATTAAACAAAAATTAATTCATGATGCTGTTCAAACAAGTGAATATTATAAAGAAAAATTAGATGAAATGAAAAGTGATTTGGATAAATCTAAAGATTATTTTAGAGAATTTCCAACTTTTAATAAAAGAGAAAGATATGCTGCTCAAATTAAAAGAGCTGAAAATGATTGGGTAAAATATCATACTGCCAGATTATATAAAAAAAGTAATCCTGCAATTACAAATTTATATATAGAAGAAAAAGATGATGATTAAAATTATTAATTATTATTATTTTTTTTGTTTATTAAAATTAAAAAAAAAATGGGTTTGAAATAATTATTAGAATTAATAAAAACTTTTTGTATAAGTATGTTTTTTTGAACTTGGTGAAGTTGTTGTTTCTTTTCTAGAAGAATACACTGATGAAATACTCATTGCATGATTATATTTTTTAACTAAATCATCTATTTTAATTAATAAAATTTTATTATTTTGTTCAGTATCTTTTATAACTTTTTTTGCAAATATTTGTTTTTCTATTAGTTCATTTGGATTTGTAACTGTATTTTCGTTAATTAAAAATTTAGGTATTACTTCAGGATTTTTTATTTTAGAATATTTTAATTTTAATTCGAGATAATTTTTTTTCATTTCTTCATATTCTTTATTCAATGCATTATATTTCTCTTTATGAGTTTTATTTCTATTATCTAAAAGTTTATTTATCTGTGCTAAATCTTTTTCTAATATCTGAATTTTAGCTTTTGTTTCTATTATTTTTTGTTTTTGATAATTATATAATCCTATTCTTTCATTTAATTTTTGATCAAGAATCATATTTTCTTTACTTATATTTTCTATTATTTTATCAAATTCTTTTTGTGCATTCGACATTTGCAATTTAATATCATTAATTGAAGTTTTATAAGATTCAATAACCTTTTCATTATTTAATGATTTTATTTTTAAATCATTACAATATTCAGAAACTTCTTTTTGTTGCTTTTCATATTTATCTCTTAAAATAAATTTAGCTTTTATTGCTTGTTCTAAATCGTAATTATTTAATATTAATTTTAATATTAAATCATTAATATAAGTGAGTTCTTCTTCTTTATATTTATTTTGTATTATTCTTAATTGATTTGCAGTATATATTTTTTCTGCATAGTCAACAATATGATGTAATTTTGACTTTAATCTAAGTTCATTTAATTTCTTTTTAACAAATTCATTATCATTTTTTTGTTTAATTTGTGCTGATTTAATTCTTTGATGATTGAATCTCATTTTATTTTAATTAAAATCATCATATTTTTATTTTTTCAAATTATTATTTATATATTAGTATTTTATAATGAAGAAAAGTTTTAAAAATAAGAATTTACATATTAAAAAAGTAATTTAATATATATAATAAATAATTAAAATTGTTTTAAACTTTTTTAACTTGAGTTTGGAAGAAATTGTCTCCAGTATTATTATATCCCTTTTGTTTAATAGGAGGAAGAGAAGTCACACTTTTACTTAATGGATTATTTTTATTATCATCATTATTAATTCTAAATATTTGAATTAAATAATCATCATCTTCACTATTTCCTAATTCAACCATTGGTATAACATTTAATAATGATTTCATATCTTTAAATCCTTGAAAATAATTTGCTTTAAAAGCATTTTCATATTGATAAATTGTATAATTTTCTGATAATTTATTTAAAGTTTTTTGATGAGTAAAATAGAAACATAAAACTACTTTAATAAAAAATATTAAAGAATCTTTTTCAAACCCTCCTAATACCATAGTTTCATACAAATTAATAATTGCCCTAAATTGAAAAGTATTAAAATTCTTTCCTATTTGATAAACAATATCTCCTAATACATTACTATATGATTTGTTATCATCAAAATTATCAAATTTTAATTTTGCAATAAGAAAAACATTATCTAAGAAAAATGTAGATAACTCACATAATATTGTAAATAATAATTTTTTAAGTATTATTATATCATTGTATTCTTCCTCACTTTCCATTTCATTAATTATTTTTTCAAGATAATTATAAAAGTCAAAGGTGTTTTTTTCATTATCCATTTAAAAATTAATTAAAATAAAATTAATAAATTATAAATTGAATAAAAATTAAAAATGAAAAATTATAAAGTAAAGAAAGAAGAAAAAAAAAACAAAATTGAACCTCTTAAAGATTATGAATATCATAAAAATTTAAAAATGAAGAGTGCAATTAAAGAACAAATGGAAAAATCACTTCCATCATATAGTAAAAAAAAGGGTAAATTTGAAGAAAATTCAAAAGTTTCAGAAGAAATAATACCAAATTCAAATAAAGATAATAGAATTAAAGCTTATGAAGAATTAAATTCTGAAATAAAATTTAAAGGAAAACCAGTTTTTCAATCTAAGAATCAATATTTATTTAATGATTCATTAAATAAAAATACATTAAATAGTAATTTAAATACTCAAAATAAAAATGAAAAAATGAATAATAAAGAAATTGATTCACGTTGGGAAATTATAGAAGAAAAAATAATACCTGAAATTACTATAGATGATAAATATTTATTAAGTGAATATGAAAAATATTATGAAGAAAAATTTTCCCATTTAGAAAAACAAAGTAAGCAAATTCCTAAAGGACCAGTTATATTTGATGAAAGTGATGCCATTCCAAGAACTGCTAATTTAGGTGATAAATTTGTAAATGTAAAAAGATATTATTATCTCGGTGCGAATTTATATCCTCAACAAAAGACTATAATAAATTCATCTATTTGTTACAATAAAGATGATAAATGGTTAGCATATACAAATAATATTTATATAATAGTTGAAAATTTTCATCCTGATACAAATAGACAACAATTAATTTTATGTCAACATAAAATTTCCTCTAAATTTAATTCAATTAAAATATCAAATGCTGGAAGAATATTATATGCTTCAACATTATCAAATGAATTAGTTTTTTATGATTATTTAAGAGGAAAATTTACTTATTTAAATACATATAAAATTCCTGATTGTAAAATATTACATGATTATATGATAACACCTTTAAATAATTTATGTATTATTTTATATAATGATTATCATATATCTTGTGTTGATTTTGGATTAGGAGAAGAATTAATATCTAATACAGCTTCTTTTTCAAATAAAACAGGATTGTCTTTTCTTCAAATGAAATTTAATTTATATTTATCAACAAATATGGAATTTTGTACTATCAATCAAGATTATTATTCATATTGGTTTATAAAACCAAGTAATTTAACAATAGAAGAACATCCTTCTAGATTAAGAAATTTCACTGGTAATAGTGAAATTATTTGCTTTGATTATACAGCGCCTTTAAGTGTAAAATGTATTATGTGTTTATTATTAGGAATTTCAAATGGATGTGTAGTAATAAGTGATTATATTAGAGATAATTTATTAAAAATTTATAAGCCTACTGATTTATTTAATATTGAAAGGAATATTAAATTATATGATATTGTTGCTTCTATGTATTATATTACTTTTATTTATAATGATAAAATAAAATATTTTACAATGCCTTCATTACAAAATATTGATTATACTGATATGGATATTTTGAAAATTCCAAAGGGTGAAATTTCACATAATAGTACTATAATAACATGTGATATTGATTTAATTAATCCTAGAACAGAAGGTATTAGTTTAACTCATAATGGCTCTGTTTATTATATAAATTATAATGAAGAATGTACAGTCAAATTATTTACTTTTATTCCTGTTGATATATATGAAATTCAAGAATGTAAAATAATAAATAAAAATATTAAAAATATTTCAATACAAAATATTCAAAATAAAACAAAAAATAATCAGAATAATCAAAATGGATATTATTTTATAACATCACATAAACATGGAAATGTTCGTATTTGGAATATTCCAGAATTTGATATGATTTATGTATTCGAAGTCAATAATTCAGAATTAACATTAATACAAACTCTCCCTAATGATTTGAAATTTTTAGCATTTTATAGTAATGGAAATATTAGATGTTTTGATATTGAAGAAGGAAAAGTTACTGGGAAAATAAATATTAAAACTATTTTAGGAGAAGGTAATTATTTTAAACAAGTTACATTTTTTCCTGATGGAAAATATTTCTTTGCTATAGATAATAATAAAAATGATGTATATTTAGGAGGAATTGAAAAATTTAATGAATTAATAATTAATTTTAATCAAGTATTAAGTGGTTATTCTATGAATATAAAAAATATTGTATTAAGTTATTTAGAACCATTTCTTATTTTTGGTATAAATAATTATGATAAAAATGTTTTTATTTATAAAAGAAAATACACAGAAATAATTAGAGATTTATCTTTTGAAAAAACTGTTCCAGTATATGAATTAATAGACTCTTTTATTCCTGAAAATTTTTGTAATGAATTTAAAATAAATAATGAAATAAATAATAATATTGAAAATAAAATAATAATATATTTTTCACCATTAATACATCAAAAAGACCAAATATTAATTTTTACTAAAAAACATAATTTAATATTAATAAGAGATTTTAAAATGAAATTTGTATTAAAAATAATTAAATTTGATTCCCAATTAATTAATTTTAATTTGTCAAATTCAGGTTATTATATACTTTATATGTTTAAAAATGTTTTTAAAGTAAGTGAATTTAATCCAGATTATGATATAATTCCAAGAGGAACAATAGTACCAAATGTCATAAATGACACAGAATTAATTCCAAAATTATCTCAAGACGATAAAATTGTTCTTTTTCATAATAATTATTCAATTGCTTTTTATTTAATTGGTTAATTAAAAATAAAAATATTTTTTGTTGAAAATTATTTAATAAAAATTATATAAACAATTTAATAATTATTTAGTAATTATCTTCATCATTTTTTTTTCTTCTATGATTATATGATTTAATAACTCTTTCATTCTCAGTTGGATTGAATTCATTATAAACTTTTTTCATACTGAATTCAGCTAATTTAATAACTGGTTCTTCAATTTTATTTTTTTCTAAAAGAACTTCTTTAGTTCTAAAAAAATTCATATAACCATTTACATTAAAAGCTCCTAAATTATTAGAACCATTACCATTTAATTTAACAAGAGAATCTTCAATTTCTAAATTTATTTTAAACCTATCTTCAATTGTTTTACTATAATACATAAAATAACCTGCATATTCTCCACTTAAAAAACTTAAGCATTCCTTAAATAAAAAATCAATAGAAAAATCTTCAATTAAATTTGCACTACAAATTGTGACATTAACATTATTATTTTCAATAGGCATAATAACATTTTTAACAGAATTACTATTTGTAAATAAATAACTTATTCTTTCTTTGATTGAAGGTTCATCATTAACATACCAATAACCTTCAATTTCAATTTGATTAGATGAATATCTATAAAGTAAATATCCTTCATTAATTATATCTTGAGATACATTTTTATCTTCATTTCCTCTTTCAGAAATTTCATAAGAACCTTCATAATAATTATTTCCATTATAATAATTTCTATTAGTTGTTTTATGTTTTCTCCCATTTGTATATTCTTCATCATCATCACTTTCTAAATTCATTTCATTTTCTAATTCTTCATTGTATTCATCTTCTTCATCATCACTCCATGAATTTTTATGATGTTTTTTCTTTTTTTTATCTCTATTTCTTTTCTTATTTCCAAACATTGATTCTCCATTATGAGTTAATTTATATTCTTCTTCTTTTTGCATTTGCTCATGTATTCTATTTCTCTTTTCCATTCTTTTATCTCTTTCATATTTTTCCTTTTCTATTTTTAATTTCCTTTTTTCTTCTTCTGTTAATTCTTTTGGTTTCTGATTTGTTTTTTTATCGTTTTGATTTAATTTTGTTATTTTGTTTAATTGATGTCTTGTTGTTACTCCATTTGATATATTCATTATTAAGAATTCATTATTTTGAAATTTTTCAACTTCACTTATTGAATTAACATTCATTTCTCTTAATTTTTTTTTTTTTTCTAGCATTTCTTCTTTTTTTAAGAATTCATTTTGCTTCTTTCTTTCTTCTTCATCATTATTTTTAAATTCTAATAAATGTTCATTTATTTTTTTTTTAATTTGATTATTTGTTTCTTTTTCTAAAAACTTTTCTAAATCCTCATAATTTTTAATATTATTTTCTAAATTATTTTCAATTGGATTTTCAACATCAATTTTATCTTTATAAATTCTACAATCTTTATTATTTGGAAAAATATAATAATCATTCCCTGATTTATCACTAAATAAGGGGATTATTCTCCTATTTAAGATAAAATTTTCATTTTTATTTTTATTCATTTCATCTTTAAAAATTTGAGCTCTTCCAGAAAAAGTCATACAATAAATACAAAAAAAATATAAGAAATTCACTTTATTTTCAATTGATAATTGACTAAATGGAACATAATCACTTTCATCTGTAAAATCATCTTCTTTATTACTTAACATTTTTTCCATCATTTGTATAGATGAAATATTATGTAAAGGATTATTTCCTCCTAATTCTCTAAAAAAATTTATAATTAACATTGTTTTAATGTCTAAATTATCATAGCATTTATAATTTAAATTTTCTCTTGTTAAAGCAAATGGATCTGCTCTATTTTTAAAATTATCAATATCTGTTTTTATTATTTCAAAAATATTTGATAAGTCTGTTATATTATATGCTTTTCTTAAATATCGAATATAAGTCTTATAAAAATAATTTATTTTCTTAAATAAATTTTCATTAAGTTTACTAATATCTATTTCTGAAAAAGCATTTTTTTCCTTTGGCATTGCATTAATGTTATTTAAAGGATTTTTTTGTTCATTATTTAAATTTGAATTATTGTTTGATGGCGCCTCACTTAAATTTGTAGTTGACTTATTTTGTTCTTTATTTAATTTACTTGTTCTCATATTTTCCTTTTTCATTAATAATTTGGATAATATATTAATACATAATGGTTCTATGTCTGTATGATTTAAACTAAATTCCAATTCATTTGTAGATATTGGTTCAAGATTCAAAATATCATGAAATAAATTAACAAATTGTAAAATTGATAGGAATTTATAGTCTTTATTTAAGTCATATATTTCATTGTTTTCTTCATTTTTTTGAGTTTTTTCTAAAGAATTTTGCCCTTCTTCTAATGTGATATCCTTCTTTTCAGTATCTTCTTCTTTTTTCTCATCTAAAATTTTAACATTTTCAGTTGTATTATTATTTTCATTGTTTAAAGCCATATGTAAAGAATATATTAATTAATTAATATTAAAATCTTAAATATTAAAGTCTTAATTAATAAATTATTAATTTTTAAACAACAATTATTTTTTTTTATTAAAAGTTATATTTTTGCATTTAAAGTATTGTTAATATTAATATCCTTATCATTATCAATTTTATTTATTAAATAATTTTTATTTGAAATTTTATTTTAATTAACAATTGTTTTAATATTATTTGAAAATAATTTTATTAATTATCATTTTCCACATTTTCATTATTATTCACCAATAAAAACATATTATCCATCATATCTTTATTAATTTTATATTGTTCTCCGAAATAATTTAAAACCTTTATAATTTTATTTTTTGAAACTTTAAATTCAAACATATTATGAATCATTGAAAGTAATTTTGAAAAAACTAAATTGGGCTCAATATTAATTTCACAATTATTAGGATTATTATTAGCACTATTTTTATTTCCTTCTTCTTCTATAATTTTTCCAATATATCTTTTCCAAAATTTTTTTGAATGAAAAATTTCATCGTTTTGAATAAATTTCAATAAATAAATTTTTTTATTACTATGATCTAAATAATAATAAGTTTGACACATTATAATTTCATATCTCATTAAATCATAATCTTTATTTTCTTTAATTTTTTCAAAAATAAATTTTATTATTTTCCCTAGTTGATTAAAAGGTTCTTCACAAATTTCAAAATGTCCTTCTACTCTTATTTTATTTAATGATGTCATAAATAATAATCTCAATTCTCTATCATTTAATAATTCAATTAAAGAATTATATTGATTGACAGGAATTCCAACTTTTGATTTTGGGTCAACAATATATTTTGAAATTTGTAATATAATATTTTTTTTTTCTTCTTTTTCAACATCATAAAATTCAGCAACATTATCAAAATCTTTTTTCATTTTTGAAATAACTTCTAAACATATATTTGATGTATATATTTTATGTATTGAATGTTTTTCATTTTCAATTAATGTAAAAATATTCATTTTATAAGGCTCAAATTCTATATTATTAATTTGAATAGTTTTAATATATTTTATTTCTTTTTGTATATAATTTTCTATTTGTAATTTATGGAAAATATTCATAAAATTTGTACAATACATTTTTTCATTTGATAATTTGATTGAATAAGCATCAATTATACTATTGAGGAAAATATGAAAATTCTCATAAATTTTTTTATTCATCGAAATTAAATTATTGATGATATTATTTCCATCTTTTAAAAAAATCTCTCTTTTATTTTTTACAATATTCACAATATCTAAATATGCCTTATGACAATTTTTTCCTTTAGTTATTTCTTTTTCATTTATATTTTTATTTTTTTGTTTTAAAGCAATATCAATCAAATTGTTTTCAATTATTTTTAATTGATTTATATATTCAAAATGTTTTTTATTTAAAATTTCTATATCATTATCAAAAATTAAATTTTGTAGTTTATTAATTTCATTTAAAATTTTGGAATATTCTTCTTCAAGGACAACCTTATTTTTAAAAATCTTATTTAATATTATTAAATGTTCAATTAATCCATTCTTTTGTATTTCAAGTAATTGTCTTAAAAAAGAAAAAAATTGGCCAAAAAAATCAAATTTATTTTCTAATTGAACAAGTATTTCATTTTCAATTTTATTTTTATAATCATTTGTTAATGAAATATATGTTTCTATTAATTTATAGTAAAATTGTTTATCTTTAATTTTTTGTTCAAATTCTTTTTTTATTTTGTTTATTATATCATTAATATGCAATTGATATTGTATATTTTCAATTTTTGAACCTTTATTCTCAAATTTATTCATATATATTTATAATAAAATATAAAAAATTTAATTAAAAAATATTTATTTTTTTAAATTAAATAAATTATTGATCGTGGAAAATGAATAAGAAAATAAATTAAAAAGTTAATTTATTTTTGGGGATTGGGGATTGGGGATTGGGGATTGGGGATTGGGGATTGGG
>JAEEGK010008099.1_pt1 | contig 24895 bp, 23 predicted proteins | sample 8958771 | NCBI WGS metagenome assembly JAEEGK01 (sample SAMN16246547, study PRJNA631951) | gut metagenome | biome: gut microbiome; feature: rumen; material: SC-attached | host: Bos | place: Iran: Karaj | collected 2018-10
GTAACCTTGTCACCTTCGGCAGCATCGAGCTTTTCGACTCTGATCTCATCACCCTCGGAAACCTTATACTGCTTTCCTCCGGTTGCGATAATTGCGTACATAAATAGGCACCTCCTTTTCATGAACCATCATGAAGTATGCGTCATGGTCCTTTTAAACGCTGATACGGCGTTCATGCGTAAAAACACACAAAAACTTAAGCCTTTTCAAGCGGCATACTCATAGATAATAGCAAAGAGGTGCCTTTATGTCAACACATATATTCAATTAATTAAGAAGACTTATTTGCTCTCGAAATCTTCGACGAACTGCCTGATAAGTTTCACCGATCCGTCGATACCGAGAACGGATGAATTGATGCACAGATCGTAGCTGTCAGCTCTGCCCCACTTGCGGTTTGTATAATAATTATAGTAGCTCTGACGCTGCTTATCCTTCTTCGCGATCATGTCGCGAGCCTTAACCGCATCAAGATTATACAGGTTCATGATACGCTTGACCTTGAAGTCATCATCGGCATAGATGAAGAGGTTAATGACATTATCCCTGTTCTCAAGGGCATAATCGGCACATCTTCCGACTATTACGCAGGGGCCTTCGTCAGCGATCTTCTTGATGGTATCAAACTGGGCCAGGAAAACCTTCTGTGATATGGGCATATCGACAAAGGATGATGAATTGTAACCGAAGCTGTAGGTATCGATGACAAGATTATAAAGGAACGAATTGGTAGGCTTTTCATCGTGGTTCATCATGATCTCTTCGCAAAAGCCGCTCTCTTTTGCAGCCCTCGCTAGAAGCTCCCTGTCGTAATACCCGATATCATAAGCCTTAGCGAGCTTTTCGCCGATCTCTCTTCCGCCGGATCCAAACTGTCTGCCTATGGTAATAACGGTATTCATATGCACCACCTTCCTTTACCCAAATTAAAGTTAAGTAAGTACGAACTTTCCTATCATTATTATAATATTTTGCCGGTAAAACCTCAATAAGTTATCAGAAAACATAATGAATTTTCTGTTAAATTATTGTCTCAGAACTTCAAGAAGATGCTCGAAATATACCGGCAGAGGTGCACATACATCGACAAGTTCTCCCGATGTCGGATGGATGAAGCCAAGTTCCATCGCATGTAGTGTCTGACCGTCCAGATTAAACCTCTTATTGAGGGATGAGGTTTCTTTTCCGTATACAAGGTCACCGAGTAAAGGATGTCCTATATGGGTCATATGAACCCTTATCTGATGCGTCCTTCCGGTCTCAAGCCTGCATTCGACATATGTATAATCCTTAAATCTTTCAAGAACCTTATAATGCGTAACCGCTCTTCTTCCACCCGGAACAATCCCCATTTTCTTACGGTCATTCGGAAGCCTGTCGATCGGTGCATCGATCGTGCCCTCGTCATCCTTTAGCACGCCGAGAACTATCGCACGGTAGCTTCTCTTTATCGAATGCTCCTTAAACTGCTCAGAAAGCTTCATATGAGCGTTATCATTCTTACATGCTATAACGGAGCCTGTTGTATCCTTATCGATCCTGTGAACGATTCCGGGACGCATACAGCCGTTTATGCCGCTGAGGGAATCACCGCAATGGAACATCAATGCATTGACCATAGTTCCGCTGTAATGTCCCGCGGCGGGATGAACAACCATTCCCTTGGGCTTATTGATAACAATGACATCATTGTCTTCATAAAGGATATCAAGGGGAATATCCTCAGGCAGTATATCGGGACTTTCGGCATCGGGAAGCTCGAGTTCAAGACTGTCGCCTTCCTTCACTTTAAACGAAGGTTTAGCGGTCTTTCCGTTAACCGTAAGACCGCCGTCTTTGATAACCTGCTGAAGGTAATTTCTCGAAACCCCTTCAAGCAAAGAAGGGAGAAGCCTGTCGACTCTCTCCCCCACCGATTCTTCTTCTATTGTGAAAAGATATCTTTTCATCAGTTCATTTCCCTGAATTTCTTCTGATTGAACTTCATGAAGTACAGATCTTTTTCTTTGTATTTAAACAGTATCAAAAGAATGAAAAGTGCGGCTCCGCATGTTACGAAGATATCCGCTACATTGAATACCGGGAAATTGATCGCTTTGAAATATATGAAATCTATGACATAAGAAAATCTGATACGGTCGATACCGTTTCCTATACCGCCCGCAATTATCATTGAAAGTGAAATATTGAAAGGAATGTATTTCACGTCATCCGGACTTTTTGCGATCATAAAAAGACAGAGTGCGATGATGATGACCGAAATAAAAAGTATCAGTATCTTCTGACCCGCAAGCATTCCCCAGCTGGATCCGGTATTGACCAGATAATAGAACTCAAGGACGTTGTCGATAAGAACATATGCCGCACGGTCCTTAAGTCTGGTCATTGCCATATATTTGGTTACCTGGTCAAGCACGATGGCGATAATAACAAGAACAGAGCAAAGTGCGATCATCTTGCTCTTTGCTATCTTCTTTCTTTCATGCATGCTTCCCTGTATCTCTTTTTCGGATTCCAAGATCAGTCATCCTCCGCAAAATTCAACTCATCTAAAGCAGCGGACATTTCTTCGTCGCTGACATCTTCGTTAATAAAAGCCTTACCGATCTTCTTAAGAAGAATGAATCTGATCGTTCCCTTATCCATCTTCTTATCATTCTTGGTAAGTTCGATAATCTTCTCAGTATCTGCAAGATCCATTGAAATGGGAAGTCCGAACAGAACGAACATATCCCTTATCTCATAGAACTCCTCTTTGGAAAGGAATTCCTTTTTCCAGGAGATGAATGCTGCGGCAACGCATCCGAGTGCAACGCATTCACCGTGAAGGAATTTGAAATCATAAAACTTTTCGATCGCATGACCGAGGGTGTGTCCGAGATTGAGAAGAGCCCTGTCGCCCTTTTCAAAAGGATCCTTCTCAACAATCATACGCTTGATGTCATCGCATCTGTAGACCATCTCGGAAAGGAAATCGACGTTCTTGTCCCTGATCTCATAATTATTGTCGATGAGCCAGACATAGAACTTCTCATCCTTGAGGAGTGCGGACTTCATTACCTCTGCAAAGCCGGATGCAAACTGTCTTCCGGGAAGCGATGCAAGTGTCGAGAGATTGGTATAAACAAGTGCGGGCATCTTGAATGCGCCGACCATGTTCTTGTAACCGTCAAGATCAACACCCGTCTTGCCTCCGATGGAAGAATCGGCCTGTGCAAGAAGTGTTGTGGGAATCTGGATAAATTCGATCCCTCTGAGAAAAGTTGCGGCGACAAAGCCGGTCATATCACCGATAACACCGCCGCCGAGTGCAACGAGCACGGACTTTCTGTCAAATTTATTCTCGATTAGATATTTATAGATCTTCTTAACCTCATCGAGGTTTTTGTTCTCCTCACCTGCGGGAACAACATATTTGAAAACTGCCTTTGAAACACTCTCAAGCTTTGATACAACCTCTTCGCCGTAAAGAGGATCCACGTTCGAATCAGTTATGACGCAGACATTTACCTTATCCGGAAATATAGCTGATACCTCTGCGGGAAGTGCCTCAAAGGAATTCTTATAAACTATGTCGTATGAAGTCTTGGCTCCGGTCTTGACTGTAAGCCTTGACATATCTTTTACTTCTGTATCGCTCATTTAAAACCTCAAAAAAACGGACCGCCGTGCCTGTTACTACGCACCGGGCGGTCCGTAAGAATCAATTGTAAGATCAATAAAGTCCGGTACCTGCGCTGCCCTGTCCGGTAAGGAAATCACCTGAAAGAGTTACGCTCTCGGGAGTGATGACATATACATAATCGGAAACCTTCTCCATACGGCATCCGAGTGCATAGCAGGCTCCGCAAAGGAAATCATATATGCTCTGGGCAAGTGATGAATCAAGTCCCTGAAGATTAAGGACAACACTGTTCATTGACTTAAGATCGTCTACAACACCTGCGGCATCGTTAAGCTCTTTGGGGAATCTCATGCTGACGCCTGCATTAATATTTGCGCTCATATTCTTTCTCCTCTGATCCTGACCTTTGAACATGCTCTTTGAAGACTTCTTGGGTTTTTCGGAATCATCGTCATCCGCAGCCTTAAACCTGGAAGGAGCTTCGGTTTCTTCATCATCGAAGCCGTAATCTTCGCCGTCTTCTTCGTCCTTGTTGTCCAGCTTCATAAAGTTAATGAACTTATCGACAGTGCTACCCATTTTTACCCTCTCAATCCTTTATCTTGATGAATAATCCCTTTCTCCGAAGATCGCGGTTCCGACACGGACAAAATTCGCACCTTCACCGACCGCGGATTCATAATCTCCGCTCATTCCCATCGAAAGAAAATCCATATAAACATTATCAGTTTTTTGCTTTTTTATGTCAATGGATAATTGCTTCATATTGCGAAAAAATACCCTGTTTTCTTCGGGATCTTCGCATATCGGAGCACTTGTCATGAGGCCTTTCACACGTATTCCTTCGATCTGTGCGATATCGGGAACCACGGAAAGGAGTTCATCCGGTTTAAATCCGAATTTGCTCTCTTCGTTACCAATATTGACTTCAAGCAGTATATCGCTGATAACGCCGTTTTTAACCGATTGTTTTCCTATCTCTTTAGCAAGCTTTACGGAATCGACACCATGGATCAGATATGTTTTTCCGACGATGTATTTGACCTTGTTGGTCTGGAGATGGCCGATCATATGCCATCTTATATCGTCAGGAAGCTGAGGAATCTTATCGACAAGCTCCTGAACATAATTTTCTCCGAAATCCCTGCAGCCTGCTTCATAAGCATCCTTTATAAGTTCGACCGGTTTGGTCTTGCTAACAGCAATAAGCGTGCATTCATTTTCATCTCTCGAACTTTCCCTGCAGAGCCTGTGAACATTATCGAGGATCTTCAGGTAATTATCGCCTACAAAACTCATTTCAAAACCTACTCATTTATAAACTGATCGTCGGATACGGTATCCGCCTTTAATGCTATGTAATCATAAACCCTGAGTCCGTATGTTGAATTCGGTTTTATGATCGAATACTCGTCATTCTGGGAAAGGATCGTTATCTCCTTGAAATCCGCATAACCTTTGTTGATGTTGTAAACTCCGGTGAGCGTTCCTCTTTCCTTTACAACAAATACTTCCTGGGAATTTTCCATATGCAGCACATCACCGGCACTGACTATCGAACTGTCTATATAATAGCTGTGTTTATCTTCGTCATGGCTGTAGATGGTGATCTCTTTTCTGATCGTTATGGCCTGACCGGTCTCATCATAGCCGTTCATGATGATGTAATAGATATTGTTGTTCGCATCATATATGACGAAGTTCTCATCGACGATATAGAATTCCTTTTCGATGATCGCTGAGTTGGGAACCTTAAGTCCCTTTTCATCATCGAGGACAAGCTCGATATCGAGGAATCTCTCATTGATGAAAGCAGCCATCGAATTATTGAAATCCAGTCTGCAGAAGACATCCTTGCCGTCTTCGCTTCTTATGATCGATACCTTGCCCCAGGATTCATACTGGTTTCTGAGGAATCTTGTGAGGATGTAATTCTGCTCGAGATATACCTCGGCATCACTTTCTTCGATAGGAAACACAACACACCAGTCTTCACTTTCGGAAAGCTTATATACGGTATCGCCCTCGGCTCTAAGTTCATTTGCGGAGATGTTGACCTTCTCATAATCCCTCTCATTGAAGATGTCCTTGGTAATGAGATTGGGATCGAGGCTTTCGAACCCGTCGGTCCAATATGATACAACACCGGCTTTTCCTGCAGTGCAGTATTTAACAGCGGTTGAAAGTCCGCCCTCATCCTGAGCCTGTCTGAGTGATTCGAGGAAATTCGAATTTGCAAGTTTGAGAACGGAATTCTGGAGCGAATATTTGAACGAATAGACCTCGGAATAATTCAAGGGATCGTATGAATGCGAAAAATCAACTATCTCATTCTTGAAATCATCAAGTTCTTTGTCGGAAAGAGTATTCTCAAGAAGTGATTGTGATTCGAGATACTCATTGAGTCTTCCGGTCTCATCGACGGTATAAACAATATCTCCGACCGCAACCTTCTGCCCTTCCCTTGCAAGGAAATTCACATATCCCGAATAAGGGCATGTAACAACATGCTCATCCCTTATTGCGATGGCCCTGTAGATATTCTGGGATGAAAGTGAGCCCTCGACTACTTCATATCTTACGATGGGATTGGAATTGAAATAAATGAACAGAACGATGATAGCATAAACTAAGATCCCAAGAAAAAGGACCGTGCCGAGACCAAAATTATGTGATTTGGTATATCTTCTGATATTGTCCGAATTGCCGCTCATAAAAAATATGCCCCGGAACTGCGAAATTCACTGCTCCGGGGCTTATAAACCTAGATCAAAGGAAATTGATAGCGATCTTCTCGTTTGCCTGGAGTCCTGCGGGGAACTTGCTTCTCTCAAGACCTACGGAAAGGATCATGTCTACTTTATATTTCTCGCTGAGTGCAACGAGCTTCTCAACATTATCGGTGATATCCATATCATCCTGATGATGAGAGATCTTGATATATGAATCAAAATACATCTGCTGAATGTCGTGATTCTGGGAAATGATACCTGAAACGAATCCATAGAATTCATCAGGAGACGAAATATCATAGTCTGAAACGTTTATAAGTCTGATCTTGTTGTTCAGCTCAAACATGTGAGCCGTATCTTTATCGAGATAAACTATGTTGCCGGAAACTGTCTTAACATCGGTGTTAACCTTGTCCAAAAGTTCCTTAGTCTTGCCCTTGCCCTTCTGACCAACTATCAATGAAACCACTAATTTTTCCTCCGATGCATATATTTTAGCGGTATTAAAACCACTAATAAGATTATAGTTTAAAATGCCCAAACTATCAAGGCTTTTTAACTGTTTAAAATGAGTGACATAAGCTCTTTCTGGTGCGCATAGAGCGTGTCGGTATCGGGCGTACCCATGACGCACGAAATGTACGGATTGCCCGATGAATCACGGCATAAAACGATGAGACAATGTCCCGCTCCGCCCGTTGTTCCGGTCTTTCCTCCGATAACCGTTATGCCTGCGGGAGCGTTTACATCCTTATCCGTCCTGATGAACAGATCGGTGCTCCTTACGGTCTTGTTTACGTCTTTTCCGTTTGCGTCCTTATAAACGGTCTGGTATTCGGAGCTTGATACTATCTCGACGAATTTTTCATACTTTACACATTCGCTGAGGATCAGATACAGATCGTAAGCGGTGGTCATATGATCGTCTGCATCAAGTCCGTGGGGATTCGAAAAATGGGTATTTGTGGCCCCGAGCTCATAAGCCCTCTCATTCATCATTTCACAGAAATGGGAAATGTTGCCGCCTACATGAACCGCAATGGAATTTGCGATATCATTGGCGGAATACATGAGCATGAAATGAAGTGCCTGGTCCATGGTCATCGTATCGCCCACTTTTCCGGGAAGAACGGTCTCGTCATAAGCAAAACCCGTAACCTCGGAACCGAGGGTGAGTTTTTCATCCATGGTGCAGTTTTCGAGCGCAAGAAGCGCCGTCATAAGCTTTGTGGTGGATGCGGGGTGTATCTGCCTGGTTGCTCCGACTGCCGCCATAACCTCCGCATTATTGACATCGACAAGAAGGACCGATTCTACAGAATTGGCCATTTCAAGTCCGGGTACGGGAACGTCTCCTGTGATAACGCAGAGATCCGAGGCGAAGGAATCAGCCTTGAGGTCCGCAAGAAATCCCCTTCCCGCCATTTCGGACGCAAGAACCGAAGACTTGTAAGGGGATGCAAAATCAGCTCCGCAGCCGCAAAGAAGCATTACGGAAATGAGAAAAAGCGAAAGAATCTTGAATTTAATACTACCGCGAGAACGGGTCATTTATACATCTCTCTCCATTCAAGATCGCCTCTGTCGAGGGATTTGATAAGAAGCTCCGCACTTGCAAGATTTGTCGCAAGCGGAATATTGTGGAGGTCACAGTCCCTAAAGACATTCTCCACATTAGGTTCATGTACGGCGATATTTACAGGATCTCTCAGGAATATGACAAGATCTATAAGATTCTGCTCGATCTGAGCAGCAAGCTGCTGTTCTCCGCCGAGATGACCGGCAAGCATTTTATGTATCGAAAGATTGGTTACTTCTTCTATAAGTCTGCCTGTGGTACCGGTTGCGTAAAGATCGTGCTTAGAAAGAATACCTCTGTACGCAACACAGAAATTCTGCATGAGTTTCTTCTTGGAATCATGCGCGATAAGTGCAATGTTCATTCCCCTAATACGGCCCCTTTCCATTATAATTCAGCATAAAATCATCCAGCGGATTGACCGAATGTTTTACCTGAAGCCTTACATTGAGGACCACCCCTAGTCCGCAGTAAAGCGTCACGAGCGATGTCAGTCCGTAGCTTACGAAAGGAAGCGGAAGTCCGGTGTTGGGAAGAAGGAACGTGGCAACGCCAATGTTCATAAATCCCTGTATGCCGATGAATGTTCCCATTCCGGCACAAATTATGGATCCTCCGACATCCGACGCCCTTATTCCGACGTCCAGACAGCTCAGTGATATCAAAAACAGTAAGATGATCGTTACCGAAGCCCCCCTGAAACCGAACTCTTCTCCTATAACCGCGAAGATGAAGTCGGTCTCAGCTTCTGAGATGAAATTACTGTTCTTTACCGAAGTAATCTCGTTATTCTTATATCCTTTTCCCTCAAGCATTCCCGATCCGATCGCTGTGACCGAATTGTTCTGCTGATATGCGATCTCGGGATAATCCTCAGGATAAAGGAATCCGTTGATCCTGTTAAGCTGATAATCCTGAAGAGCATGATTATCCGGATTAAGGACATAACCTATGAGAACAGCACCGACCGGTATCATGATCAATAAAATAACAAGTATTATTCTCTTCTTTATGCCACTTGTGAACATGATGGCCGAAAAGATGAAGATCATTACCAGACTGGTAGAAAGATCGGGCTGTTTAAAAACCAGGAAAAACGGTACGACAAAGAGTCCCGTACATACCAAAAGCAGGTGAAAATTGCTGATTTTTTCCCTGTATTTCATAATAAACGCTGCAAAAAATAAAATCAACATCAACTTGGCCATCTCAGAGGGCTGGAACCTGATAAAACCTATCTTCAGCCATCTCTGTGCATTGTTGGCATTGTATCCGCCGACCATGACCATGAACAGTATCGCGGTCATTCCGATATAGATAGGTATCCAGAATTTGAGTATGAAATGATAATCGATGAGTGATATGACGACCATCATCACTGTTCCGACAATGATACCGCCGATCTGCTTTCGAACATTTTCAAATCCGGCTTCGCCCATTGCGGAGCTTATGGCAAACACTCCTATCACGGATAGGAGTATCGTAAAGATTATCAGCATGAAATTGTAATCTTTAAGCCTGTACGTTTTTAGAATCATATATCTTCTCCATAACGACCCTGTTCAAGGGACTTATGGTAAACTGACCTTCACTTATCCTTGCAACCTTGGGTGCGCTTTTAAGCACTGCACTCCAGATGGGCTTGCTGTCGGGAACATATTTATGGTCTCCGATCGCCATTTTCTCAGCTTCGAGTTCGATCGCACATATGAAACAGGAATCATCATCGGGAAATCCCGCATGTGCGCTTCCATAGAGGCCGCCGAGCACGATGATATTGCCGCCGCTCCTGACTTCGCTTCCGGGATTGACGTCTCCGAGTATTACAATGCTCTCTTCCACTTCGATCACCTGTTTATTCATTACGGATGACTGAAGTATCATACATTTGTCGCTGCCCTGGAGTCTATCGTTCAGGATCTCATTGACCTTCCTTATATGCTCCTGGTCGTTTTCGTTCTTTCCGACAAGGCAGGATACGGATACATCGCTGCTTGCGTGTACGGCATCTACTATCAGATCCTCTTCGATATCCGAAAGCTTTCTTCCTTCGATATCCAGAATGATCGATGAGTTTCCGAGGAAATTCTTTGACGCATAGAATTTATCCCTTACATGACCCAGGAGCTCATTAAAGGGCATGTCGGGATCAAGTATGAGTTTGATCGCACCGTTATAACTTTTTAAGATGACGCTTGATCCCATTATCAGTCTCTTCTTTCATCTGTTGAATATGCACTTTGGTCAACTTCCGGCTCTACATCGTAATATGCCTGGAGACATTCATGTGCGAGCTGTGCCGCATAGTCGGAATAAAATCCGTAAGGAATACGGCAACAGAGAGCAACCTCAGCATCACCCCTTGCCGGAGCAAAGGCGATATAAAGAGCGTGGTCGGGTTTGGACCTCGACTCCTGTGCGGTTCCGGTCTTGCCGGCAACGGTTACGGGAATATCTCCGAAATAAGGCTTATTCTCAACACCGTCTATCATACCGTTTTTGATCGCATTCCACTGGTAGTCTTCAAGGTAAACATTGTTGTAAACTACGGGTTCGTGCTGCCATATTGTTCTTCCGTACGAATCCTCGATATGATCCAGGAGCGTAAGGTCATATGTGGTTCCGCCGTTAGCAATGGAAGAAACATATCTTGCCAGCTGTGTTGTCGTATATGCATTTGTTCCCTGTCCTATATACGAACGCACAGAGTCAAGATCGGATACTTCAGGTTCGTACTCGCTTATCTCTACACCGGACCTTTGAGTCAGTCCGTACATATCCGCATATTTATAAAGATATTCAAGACCTGCGGCATCATCGTAATAACCGTTCATTGTAGCCAGTCTGTATCCGACATTGAAGAAATACAGGTTACACGAATCCCTTATCGCAGTCCTTACGGTCTCGTTTCCGTGAATCGCTGTACATTTGGGCGAAGGATCGACTTCCGTAAATATTCCCGAGCAATTGAAAAGTGTCGATGTATTGATGACACCCTCCGAAAATCCCGCTGTCGCCGATACGATCTTGAATGTCGAACCGGGTGCGGCCCTGTACTGGGTCGCAAAGTTAAGCAGCGGCGACGAATCATCATTGATAAGTCTGCTGTAATAAGCCGCATTAACGGAATTCGCCATCAGGTTATTGTCATAACCGGGATATGTGACCAATGCAAGGACCTGACCGTTATTGGGATTGGTCATTACAACCGACCCGTTGCAGGGTTCAAGTGCAAGCTGCGCAGGAGTTATATCAAGATTCGAGATCCTGTTGATCATGAATGTAAATGCGGAGATCGCACCTGCATTAAGTCTGTTTATCTCATTTTCGGGAATATTGATCGCTTCCTGTTCATACAAAAGTTTGCAGACCTGATATCCGGTGAGCTTATCATTTAAGATCATGTATTTATAGAATCTTAACTGATATTCGGGATCCTTGTCCGCAAGCTCGAATATCTTGAGGATGAGCGCATCGAAAACCTCAGATGAATCCGCATATTTCGATTCAAGGTTAAGTTTGGAAATATCGATAAGTCCGGTATCGATGCAATGCTCGAGAAGGTCACCTAAGCTTACATCTCCGTCTCCGTCCCATGCCTTGAAATAACTGTCCTCTGAATCTATCTCGGAGGACATGATGATACCGTTGTTCATGAGAAGCCTTACGATGTAATACTGGTAAACCTTGTATTCATCGCTGAGCTTGTAATAAGGAGTCCTTGTATTCCTTATGCTCATCTCGATCGTCTGATAGACGGTATCCTTGTAATCAAGATATTTTCCGTATACGATCTTTTCCATATCTCCCGCATCATCAGCGGTAAAATGTGATGTATCGAGAACGTTGTTACGGAAAACGGCATAATACACATCGGCGATCGGAATGGATTTGACCGAATCGGTTGTCCTTACCGCATACTTGGCATTCTGGATCTTCTGAACAAGAATATATGCAAGCTTTCTTTCGGTAATATCGTAAAGCTCTATAGTAAGGTCCTTATCAATGGAAAGATAAACATCCTGTCCTCTTACGGCATCCTTATGCTCAAGTATTGAAAGTACCTTACCGGTGTTATCAACCATGACCTTCTCATATCCCTTGGATCCCTGAAGGGTCGTCTCGAGATAATATTCGATACCGAGCTGGCCGACAACATCATCGGAAGTATATGTACCTACGGATGCTCCTTCATCGATCATTCTCTGGTTCAAGATATCGATCTGCTCCGGAGAGATCCTTCCGGTATATCCGAGAAGATGTGCAAAATACTTACTGTCGACATATTTCCTGATCGTATCTTCCTGGATGGTAACACCGGGAAGTATATCGGAATTTTCCATGATAAGAGCCACGGTCTCTTTAGAAACGTCGGTTGCGATCGTGGTTCCGATGTATTTACGGAATGAAGTAAGGCTCATGGCATAACGTATCGAAACAATCTGAAGCCACTCCCTGTGTGTATATCCTTTTCCTTCGATGAATTCTGATTTCTTATCGTTTGGATCTATTCTTTCACCGACGGAGAACCTGTAACCTCTTCCGGAATTACGGCTAAGATAGATCATTACATCAAGTGCGGTTGAATTCTTTTCCTCTTCGGTAAGCGAAGCGGGATCGGTATGATCGTAGATATCCGCAAGAAATCTGTTCAGCTGTGAACCCGAAACCGTAAATACAAATTCACCGTCTTCATTGAGCGCGATCTTGAAATCGGAATCGATGGAATCACCGTTCTTTTCGATGAACTTTACAAGATTATAGATGAGCTCGTTAAGCTTTCTGTCTTTATCGGATGAAGTCTCAAAGGTATCCTCGAGATTGATGTTGTAAGCAAGGACATTGTACGCAAGGGGATTACCGTTACAGTCATAGATATTGCCTCTTACGGGCATGATATCCCTTGTTTTTTCCTGTTCGAGCACAAAGTTTTCGAGATAGTCCGACCCTTTGATGATCTGGAGATAAAAGCATCTGTATAAAAGAATGCAGCAAAGACCGGTCATGATCAGGAATATGACCGTGACCCTGCTCGTGAAGATACTTATTATCCTTTCACGAAGACCGTCAAACATTCTGCTGAGTCTCTCTCTCCTTCTTGATGCGGTAATTTCTGAAAAGCGTATCTATTCCGAGAAGTATCGGATAGATCACCAGCGAAACCAGAAGCGTATAAAAAATCTCGGGGCAGATAACATTAAGTGCGTAAAAAGAAAAACCGAGTCTGCCTCTCATAAGGAATGTCGAAATGTAAAACATAAGACCGAATGATGCATCGGAAAGTGTTATGAGGATGAGCGGAAGCCTAATATCCTCAGCGTAAAAAAGTCCGCTGAAGCCGCCGTTAACATATCCGATGAGCATGATGAGCAGGGCATTCAGACCGAGCATCTCCCCAAAGAATATATCCATAAGAAGACCCGCAAAAAATCCGCATACGGCTCCGGTCTTTTCACCGTAAAAGAAGCCGTACACACATGCGAGCAGAACCATAAGGTTGGGAATAACATTTCCAAGCTCCATAGAAGTGAAAACACAGGCTTGAAGCAGGAAAAAGAAAGGTATTGAAATTGCTATCAGTATTTTCTGGATCATTCGTAATCGTTATTTTTCACATCGGTTATGACAAGTACAGTTGAAAGATATGAAAAGTCTGTAGCAACGGATATCGTTCCGGATTTGGTAAGGTTATTGGCGTCCGTTTCGATCGAATCGATATAACCGATCAGAAGGCCGGGAAGATATTTATCACTGATATTGCTGGTGATGACTTTATCTCCTTTTACAACGAGTCCGTCGGGATCCGATAACTGCGAAAAAGAAAGAAGTCCCTTATCATTCAGTGAAAGATCACCGGATACGATAAGCGTAAGGTCGGATGAAGCAACCTGACCGCTCACATTGCAGCCGTCTGAAATGATCGAAGTTACACGTGCCCAGTTAGGTCCTATCTTCGTAATTCTTCCTATTAGTCCACCGCCCGCGATAACGTTCATATCTATCGCAAGTCCGTCATCCGTTCCCTTATCGATGACGAAAGAGGTGTACCAGTTTCCGGTATCCTTTGCTATGATGCGTGCACCGACTTTTTCATAAGAATTGTAGACCTCGGATAAACCGAGAAGTGCCTGCATATCGGTAAGCTCATATCTTTCCTGGGTCAGGATAATATTTTCTTCTGTAAGTTCTGCGATCTGAGCCTTGAGCTCTTCGTTTTCTTTTAAAAGAGACTGAACGGATGAAAGCTCGTCTTTTCTGTTCCTGAGCCATTCGCCCGCTCTTGATATTCCGCTTTCAAACGGAACGATGATCTTTCCGACAGCGCTGTTTACGGGCACATCAAAAACAGATGTCCCGTAAGTCAGGATCATCAGCAAGATACATATTCCGGTTAAAATAAGGAGGAGATATTTACCAGGTATTGTAAATCTCTCCCCCTTAGATTTTACGACAGGACTCATTTACCCATGCCCTCAGCACTCTGTGCAAGAGAAGAAAACTCAGGATCCTGGATTATCCTTCCAAGTCCGTATGCGGTTGATGTCATCGGTTCATCGGTAACATTAACCTTAAGACCGGTTCCGTCGGCAATCCTCTCTACAAGATGGGAAACCTGGCTTGCTCCGCCCGTAAGATATATACCGTTTCGGAAGATATCCGCCGACAGTTCGGGGGGAGTTCTCTCAAGTATGAATTTAATGTTATCTATGATGGTCTTGAAATCGCTTTCAAGAGAATCAACTATAAGCTTTGTGGGAATCTCTCTCTGAACGGGAAGTCCGGTAACGATATCCCTTCCGTATACCAGAGCACCCTTCTGCTCCTTCTCAAGTCCTCCGAGGTTCTTCTTTACTTCCTCAGCGGTCTTGCCGCCGATAAGAAGACCGAACTCATTTCTTACAGCCGTCCTGATCGAATCATCAAATTTAAGTCCGCCCTCTTTGATGAGTTTGGAAAGAACGATTCCTCCGAGTGAAAGTACGGATATCTCGGTAGTTTCAAATCCTACGTTTACAACGAGTACACCGACGGCATTCTTAACATCGATACCCATTCCGATACCGTCTGCGATAGCCATCTGTGTTACATAGATCTTGTGAGCTTTTACACCGGCTTCCTTGAGAAGATCGTAGAACGCTCTCTTTTCAACGTCTGTGATGTCATAAGGAACGGCAATGAGGAAATCGGCACTCTTGGGTGTACCGCCCTGGATATCGCTTATAAGATACCTGACCAGAAGCTCAACATTGTGAAGATCGGAAATAACACCGCAAGACAAGGGATAAGAGATCTGAATATTGGCGGGTGCTTTTTCATGCATCTCATATGCGGAATCACCGTATGCGAAGAATTCATTCTCATCCTTTATGGCGATCATATTCTTCTGGATAGTGATCGTATTGTCGTTGTTATTAAAGATCTTGATGTGGTTGGTACCAAGGTCGATACCGTATGCATTGGTTGCCATATAAAAACCCTTTCTTTAACCGTGTAAAAAACCGGATTCCTTAAAACTGAAATACGTATTATCGCCAATGATTATATGATCGATCAGTGGCAGATCGGCATGCTGACAGGTTACGTACAGCTTTTCCGTAAGTCTTTCGTCATCTCCCGAAGGTGAAGGATCACCGCTGGGATGATTGTGAAGCAAAATGATATTGACCGCTTCCGCATCGAGTGCTTCAAGAAGTATCGACCTCACGGGAGCAAGGGATCTGTTTACGCTTCCCTTTGATATGACCGATTCCCTGATCACCCTGCCCTTGGAATCCAGACTGATAAGAAGAACGCATTCATTCTTTTCATGTCTGAGCCGTTCCATATAAAACTCAGCAACGGATGCGGGAGAGGATGCACAAAAGCCGCTCTTATGCCCTGCTTCATGCATCCTGGTGCATAGTTCGGCAAGACATTTAAGCTTTACAGCCTTGACCTCACCGATACCGGGAATCTTCATAAGTTCCCTGATGCCCAGATCGTATAAGGCAAGCAGTCCCTGACGGGGACCTTTTCCGAGATTCAATACCTTAACCGAGATATCGACAGCATCGCTTCCCCTGGTACCGGTTCTCAGAATTATTGCGAGGAGCTCGGCATCGGTAAGAGCTCCCGCTCCGAGTGCCCTGAATCTTTCATAAGGCTTCTCGGGAATGTGATTTTCTTTCATATATGCTCTCTCGTCTTCTCCGGGACGAAAAAAGCTTTAGATCTTTATGAACTTAAAACATACAAAAGCGATTATGATGCCTATGATACCCGCAATATTGATATTGAAGGTAAGTCCGAACGTCAGGATCATAAATCCGATGTTAAGTTCTACGGGAGAAGTAAGTCCGAAAGCACCGCCGTAGTTCAAAAATGCGATACCGCTGTGCTGACCGATCAGATTACCGAGGATATAACCGATTATTATCAGGAAAAATAAGACCCAGCCTCTGTACTTCATACTCTCTCCATTAAATAGCGCATGTTTTTATTTGTTTATTATATAACAGCGCGCCCAAATATCTTAGCACAAAATCAGTCCTTTATCCACCAGATATTGGAAGGCCTTGATTATACCGAATTTGCCATGCGGCCAGGTAAGCCCCCCCTGAAAATAAGCCGTATAGGGTTCGCGAAGGGGTCCGTCGGCGGAAAGCTCGATGGATGAACCGGAAATGAAGGCTCCTGCGGCCATGATGACCTTTGAGTCGTAACCGGGCATATCCCAGGGTTCCGGCGCAAAAGAAGAATCAACGGGAGCAGCTGCCTGGATACCTTCACAGAATGCGATGAGTCCCTCAGGTTTTCCGAAGGTGATTGCCTGGATGATGTCGTACCTTTCCTCTTTTGATGAAGGATAGCTTTCAAATCCATACTTTTCGAAGAGTGCTGCCGCAAAAATTGCATTTTTTATTGCAGAAGCGGTAATTACGGGACCCATGAAAAATCCCTGGTATAATCTCGAGATTGCTTCAAGAGAAGGTCCGACTTCCCTTCCGAGACCGGGCGCGGTAAGTCTGTAAGAAGCATTTTCGATGCACTTCTTTGTACCTGCGATATATCCGCCGGTCTGCGCAAGTCCGCCTCCGGGATTCTTGATGAGGGAACCGACGACCATATCCGCACCGACATTTGAGGGCTCGAGAGGTTCGACAAATTCACCGTAGCAGTTGTCTACCATGCAGATGATATTTTCCCTTACACTCTTTACGGTTTTGATGATCTCAGCGATCTGAGCGACCGAAAGCGAAGGCCTTGTCTGATACCCCTTGGATCTTTGTATGGTTACAAGCTTAGTTTTATCGTTTATCGCATTCTTTATATTCTCAAGATTTGGTGTTCCGTCTTCGGAAAGCTCGGCCTGGGCATAAGTGATCCCATATTCGGCAAGAGAACCGACGGAATCACGGATACCGATCACTTCTTCAAGGGTATCGTAGGGCTTGCCCACCGCGGAAAGAAGTTCGTCACCGGGCCTTAGATTACTCATAAGAGCCAGTGCAAGTGCATGTGTTCCGCAGGTGATCTGGGGTCTTACAAGGCAATCCTCGGTTCCGAAATAATCGGCATATACCTTCTCGAGAGTGTCCCTACCGATATCGTTATAACCGTAACCTGTAGTTCCGATAAGGCAGCTCTCATTGACATTGTTCTTCTGGAATGCACGGAGAACCTTGAGCTGGCACAGCTCGGCATTTTCATCTATTGCTGCAAAGCGGCCTTTAAGTGTATCAAGCACCTCTTCCGCTGCCTTTAATACATTCTCACTGATTCCGAGATCCTTATATATGGATGTAAGATCATTTCCGTTCATTAAAACAAACCTCTTTTTTTACATTCTTCCGACATAAATGTCATCATTGCATTTACATCACCGTTAAATTCACGCCTGTCCATCATTATGACGTCCGGTTCTCTTTTATACCACGTAAGCTGTCTTTTGGCAAAATGCCTGGTCCTCAGTTTTATCTGATATACGGCTTCCTCGAGACTCATCTCCCCTTTGATATAAGGAACCATTTCTTTATACCCGATCGCCTGCATCGAAACGCAGTCGGGTGAAGTGCCGCTTTCCATTATCGTACGTACTTCTTTTTCAAGACCTGCTTCTATCATTTCATCGACTCTTTGGTCAATGCGTTTGTAGATCAGTTCCCTGTCATCGGTGAGAACAAAATAAGCAGCATTGAAAACAGGTTCCTTGGCTGATTCGTTATCATTATGTTCGGAGATCTTCCTGCCCGTCAGATGATTATATTCAAGTGCCCTGATGACTCTCTTGATATTCTGAGGAGGGATCCTGAGGGCGCTTTCTTCATCGATGCCTTTGAGCATATCGTGAAGGTATTCGCATCCCTTTTTTGCGGCAAGCTTTTCAAGGCTTTCGCGGTAGTCTTCATCAGGTCCTTCATCGTCAAACTCAACACCCTTTAAAAGAGCCTGGATGTAAAAGCCGGTTCCTCCGACTACAAAAGGGATCTTACCGTGACTGCGGATCGTATCAATGCAATCGTTTGCCATCTCGGAAAACTTAAATGCGGAATAATCTTCACTTCGGTCACATACATCAATCAGGTAATGGGGAATCCCTTTCTTTTCATCATCTGTTATCTTGGCTGTTCCGATATCCATTCCCTTATATACCTGGGCTGAATCCGCGGAGATGATCTCAAGATCGTGAGTCAATGCAAATTCTACGGAAAGGGAAGTTTTTCCGACTGCGGTAGGTCCCGATAAAATTATAAGAGGCGGTTTTCCGTTCATTAATCGACGATCCTTTTGAATTTCTTCTCCATCTCAGTCTTGGTTATCGAAATGATGGTGGGTCTTCCGTGTGGACAGTTATATGGATTATCGAGAGTCAGAAGCTCGTCTATGAGTTTCTCAGCCTGTTCGAATCCTATCCTGTCTCCGCCTTTTACGCTTGCTTTGCATGCCATGCCGGCGATCTTCTCATCTATCGTCTTAAATGTGCCGAGACCGGGATTGGTACTCATCTCATCGAGTACCGCAAGGAAGAGCTCTTTTTCAGAATGTCCGAAGAGATCGACGGGAACACCTCTTAAGGCATATTCCGAACCGCCGAAATTTTCGACTTCAAACCCTGCTCTTTCAAATGCTTCCTTATTATCGAGAAATACACTCTCTTCTGTTGCGGAAAGCGAAACAACAACGGGCGGCATAAGGAGCTGAGAATGGTTCTCACTCGAATATATCCTCTTCATCATTCTTTCGTAATTTACTTTTTCATGTGCGGCATGCTGGTCGATGATGAACATCTTCTGCTCATATTGTACGATCCAGTATGTATCGAATATCTGACCAAGGATCTTGTACTTTGCTCTTTTACCTTCATCGAGGAGGTGATCGTCAAACAGCTGCTTCTGCTCAAATCGTGCATTCTTAAGAAACTCTGTTGCAGGATCGATATCATTTTCAAAAGAAACATTATCCGATGAAATTTCATCGCCGGATACCGGATCATTCTTAGAAGAGGTCACGGAAAGTTCTAAAAACTTATGATCTTTCCTGTCATCCTCAAAGAAACCATCTTCAGATACGGATGAAGTAACATTATTACCGAAATCATAATAACCCGATGCTTTGGTAAATGCATTGTCTGAATAAGCACCTGAATTTCCGCTTACGAAATCACTGTAAGATCTAACGGCACTCTGAATAGGATCACCTTTTCTCACAGCCTCAAAAGGCTCCGGATTCTTACCGGAAGCAATTTCTTCTTTAGAAGCTTTTACGGCTTCTTTCTTTTCCTTGTCTCCTGTAAGAACATTCTCGGGGATCATCTCCGCATTCTTCATCACGTCGTGAACCGATGCGGACACGAATGAAAAGAAAGAATTCTGATCGGTTATCCTGACATCAAGCTTAGCGGGATGAACATTTACATCGACATTAGAAGGATCGATTGTAAAGTTCAGGAATACGACCGGGAATTTATGAAGCATCAGATATTCGCGGTAGCCTTCTTCTATCGCTGAAGAAATGAAATCATTTTTAACATATCTGCCGTTAATGAAATAAACTTCCATATTACGGTTGCTTCTGACCGTTTCGGGCTTTCCGAGATATCCGCTTATCTTCAGATCATCATTTTCATGTTGAATCGGAACGAGCATTGATGCGGTATCACGTCCGAATACCCTGAAGATAACATCAAGAAGATCGCCGCTTCCCACAGTATGGAAACGGGATCTGTTATCTGTGATGAGCTGAAAAGAAATATCCGGATGGGAAAGAGCCATCTTCTCCATCATCTCGACGATATATGAAGTTTCCGTGGAAGGTGTCTTTAAGAATTTCTTTCTTGCGGGAGTATTGAAGAAAAGATTACGGACGATCATAGTGGTGCCCTTGGGTGCACCTACTTCTTCAAATGAGATCTCCTCTCCGCCTCTGATGAACAATCTGTTTCCGGTAAGCGATCCTTCAAGACAGGTGATCATCTCGGTTTCTGAAACCGCACAGATACTCGCAAGTGCTTCACCCCTGAATCCGAGAGTCTCAATATGTTCAAGATCCTGTGCGGTATCTATCTTGCTCGTTGCGTGTCTTAAGAAAGCGGTCTTCATATCAGAAGGATCGATCCCGCATCCGTTATCGGTAACTCTAATAAGGTCGATCGCACCGCCCTTTATCTCAACAGTGATGGCATTTGCACCGGAGTCGACGGAATTCTCCACAAGTTCCTTGACGACATTAAAGGGACGTTCAACAACTTCACCTGCAGAGATACGGTCTATTGTTTCTTTGTTTAAGATTTTGATCATATCCTATACCTGTTCTTGACCTTGTTCTGAAGCCTGTACAAGGTATTGAGAGCATCAAGAGGAGTCAGATTGGAGATATCGATATCTTCAATCTCTTTGAGAACGTCCTCATCGGAAACAAGATCGAAGAACGAAAGCTGACCTGAATCGACTTCATCGGGTTTTGTGACCTTTTTGGATCTTGCATTTCCCGTATCATTGATTGCGATTGATTCGACAACCGATGAAATATCCTGAAGGGCAAGTGAAGATGCGATCTGTCCGGCCCTGTCTATTACGATATCGGGAACACCGGCAAGTTTTGCAACCTGGATTCCGTAGCTTCTGTCGGCGCCGCCTTTTACGATCTTACGTAAGAATACAATATCATCACCGCTTTCCTTAACGGCAATGCAGTAATTGTGTACATTATCGATCTTACCTTCAAGCTCGGTGAGCTCGTGGTAATGTGTCGCAAATAAAGTCTTTGCGCCGAGAAGCTTTTTATTTGCGATATGTTCGGTAACCGCCCATGCTATGGCAAGTCCGTCGAAGGTTGAAGTTCCCCTTCCGATCTCATCGAGAATAAGAAGACTCTTGGAGGTCGCATTTCTTAAGATATTTGATACCTCATTCATCTCGATCATGAATGTGGACTGTCCGCTCGCAAGATCATCTGATGCACCGACTCTCGTAAAGATCCTGTCGACAACACAGATATCCGCACTTGATGCGGGAACAAAGCAGCCTATCTGGGCCATAAGAACAATAAGAGCGGTCTGTCTCATATATGTCGATTTACCTGCCATATTTGGACCGGTGATAATGCTTACGAGATTGCTCTGATTATCAAGATATGTATCATTGGACACGAAAAGCTCGCCGCCCAGCATCTTCTCAACAACCGGGTGACGTCCTTCTTTTATATTGATAATGCCCTTTGAATTGATATGGGGCCTTACATACCTGTTTACTTCGGAAACATATGCAAGATCGGAAAGAACATCCAGATAAGCCACGCTTCTTGCTGTCTTTAATATTCTTTCGCTTTCCGCTGATATCGCATTCCTGATGCTTATGAAAACATCATATTCGAGGTTGCGGATCTTCTCCTCGGCATTGAGCACGGTATCTTCTAGCTCCTTAAGAGCTGCGGAAGTGAATCTCTCACAATTGGTAAGAGTCTGTCTTCTTATATAGTCGTCCGGTATCTTATCGAGGAACGAATTGGTGATCTCGAAATAATAACCGAATGCTTTATGGTATTTGATCTTAAGGGTCTTGATACCGGTTCTTTCTTTTTCGGATTCTTCAAGCTGTGCAAGCCATTTCTTGCCTTCGGTCTTCGCAACCCTGAGCTTGTCTATCTCTTCATCGAAGCCGTCCTTGATGATATCGCCGTCCCTTATGGTAAGAGGAGGCTCATCCTTGATGGATGCGGTGATAAGAGCTTCGATGTCGGCAAGGGGATCGAAATCATTCCTGATCTCTTCTATCATTTCGGAATGAAGATCCGAGATCGCGGTTATCATATGGGGAAGCATACGGAGCGACGAAGCAAGGCTTATAAGATCCCTGGGATTCGCACTGCCGAAGCTCACCCTTGCCAGAAGTCTTTCAAGGTCATATACGGGATTAAGGTATTCCCTGAGTTCATCCCTGCAGATAGCATTTTTAGTAAATTCTTCGATCGCATCCTGTCTTTTGATTATCTCGGTATCATCGATAAGAGGCTCTTCAAGGAAGGTCCTGAGGAGTCTTCCGCCCATTGCAGTCTTGGTCCTGTCAAGAACTCCGAGAAGCGATCCCTTCTTCTGCTTATCCCTGATGGTCTCGGTCAGCTCAAGATTTCTTCTGGATGAAGAATCGAGCATCATGAATTTCTTGGCAATATAGGGATGTATCTGTGTTATATTTCCGAGGCTTGTCTTCTGTGTATCGTGAAGATAAAGAAGAGTCGCACCGGCTGCTAGAACTCCGGGGATCATCGAATCGAGTCCGAGACCTATAAGGCTCTTAACCTTAAACTGAAGAAGCACTTCACCCGTAGCGGTCTTTTCATCAAAGAGTGCGTTATCGAGTACGGTAACGGGAATCTGATATCTTTCTTTTATGGAATTGAGCAAGTCGCTCTGAACCGAAAAAGCATTATTGCAGATGATCTCGGAAGGAGAAAACCTGCTCATAAAATCATTGATCTCATTAGGTGATGAAAGCTCGGAAACAAGGAATTCTCCCGTTGAGATATCAACAACACTGACACCGGTACCGTTATCCTGATAGCAGATGCACATCAGGTAATTATTCCTGCCCGAATCAAGTGCCAGCATATTCATATTGGTGCCGGGAGTTACGACCTTGATGACTTCACGCTTTACAAGCCCCTTTGCAAGCTTGGGATCTTCCACCTGTTCGCAAATAGCGACTTTATATCCTTTAGAAACAAGTCTGGAAATATAGGAATCCGCAGCATGAAAAGGAACACCGCACATTGGTGCTCTTTCATCCATACCGCAGGCTTTTCCGGTGAGTGTAAGTTCGAGTTCCTTTGAAACAAGGACTGCATCATCAAAGAACATTTCATAGAAATCACCGATGCGGTAGAAAAGAAGGCAGTCTGAATACTGCTTCTTCGTTTCCAGATAATTTTGCATCATAGGTGATACATCATTAATGTCAGGCATTGTTTTATCCTTTTGATCCCATGTAATAAAATCCGCGGCACTCTTCCAGCTTAACAGGCACTATACTTCCGATCATATCCGCACTACCGGGGAAATGAACGATCATATTGTTGGAAAGGCGTCCGGTCACATATCCTTCAAGCGAAGTATTGGTCTCTTCAACCAGTGCCGTAAGTGTCTGTCCCTGCCATCGGAGGCTCTGCTTTTTGGCGGATTCCTGCACACATTTTAGTACCCTGTCAAAATTTACTTTCACTTCGGCTTCGGGCACCTGATCTTCCCTTGATGCAGCAGGCGTACCCATTCTTTTTGAATATATGAAAGTAAATGCATTATCGTACTCAACCTTCTTAATGACATCTATGGTATCATCAACATCGGCAGCCGTTTCACCGGGGAATCCCACCATGATATCGGTCGTAAGTGCGATGTCAGGTATCTCATCCTTGATATGAAGAGCAAGATCGAGATACTGCTCTTTCGTATATCTCCTGTTCATCTCCTTAAGAACCTTCGTAGATCCGGACTGAAGGGGAAGATGAAGATGTCTGCAGATCTTCTCATCGGACTTTATCGACTGTATAAGCTCTTCGGAAAGATCCTTCGGATGGGATGTCATGAATCTTACTCTTTCTATTCCGTCTATATCACATACCCTTTTAAGAAGCTCGGGAAAAGAGATCTCGCCTTCTATTCCGTTTCCGTATGAATTGACGTTCTGTCCGAGGAGCATGATCTCCTTAACACCGTTTGCGGAAAGCTTTCTTATTTCTTCAAGTATGTCGGCGCTCTCCCTGGATCTTTCCCTCCCGCGGACATGTGGAACGATGCAGTAAGTACAGAAATTATTGCATCCGAACATGATGTTCACGCCTGATTTGAAAGGATATTTACGGATAATGGGAAGATCTTCAACGATATTGTCGGCATGATCGGTTATCTCGCAGATATGTTTTTCACCGGAAAGCAGTCTGTTAAGATATTCGGGAAAAGCATAGAGATTATGTGTTCCGAAGATCAGATCCACAAATGAATATGACTTCCTGATCTTCTCAAGAGCCGAAGGTTCCTGGGGAAGACATCCGCATATGCCGATCATCATATCGGGGTTTTTCTTTTTTCTGGAATAAGCTTCACCGAGATGACCGTAGAGCTTCTGATTTGCATTATCCCTTACGGTGCATGTATTATACAAAACAAAGTCGGCATCCTCAGTGTCTTCGAGGAGTTCAAACCCCGAAGCCGCAAGGATACCGGCTAATTTTTCTGAATCACGTGCATTCATCTGACATCCGAAGGTTATAACGGATGCAGTGAGCTTTCTGCCTGATTCTCTCTCTTTGGTTGTTAAAAGATCAAGAGATTTATTAACGTATTCTCTCTGAGCAATTGTTGCTAAAACATCTGACTGATTCATAACGCCCTTTTCAGGAGCGTGTTTCTCCGAAATAACCGGCAAGGCAGATGGTAGGTCCCGTATGAGTTCCTATCATAGGTCCTATCTGATTGACCATAAATTT
>JAEEGK010008100.1_pt1 | contig 24894 bp, 24 predicted proteins | sample 8958771 | NCBI WGS metagenome assembly JAEEGK01 (sample SAMN16246547, study PRJNA631951) | gut metagenome | biome: gut microbiome; feature: rumen; material: SC-attached | host: Bos | place: Iran: Karaj | collected 2018-10
TAAGAATGGCCTGGGTAACTTCACGGCTTCCAGTAATCTGGAAGTAGAACCATTCTACTGCTGTGCGTGATAACGGCTGACGGTAAAGTGTAAGACCGCTATCGTAATCGTCTGTAAGACGATTCAAAGAAACTTCAGAAAAGTAATCCTGAAAAGCTGCTGAAAGTTCTTCTTCAGTTTCTTCAGATAAATCAATTATAGTTAGTGGCTCAGCAACTACTGGCTGAACCGGTTCCGCTGCATTAGGCAGTAACATATATACAAGAAGAGCTGCAGATGCTAAAACAATGCACAAAAAAGCAGTGAGGAACCATGTACCCGCAAGTCTGTTCGTTTCGTGCTTAGACTGCATAACTTTTTCCCCTTGTTCTCTCGTCGTTGCGCAGTATAATGCCACAAATGAAAATTTAAATCAAGAGAATTTTGAAGAAAAATAGTGAATTTTCTCGAAAATTTTACTTTTCTTTCGCAAATGGTGCGGTTTGTTGCGGTATTCCGCAATAACCTAATTTCTAGTATACGACAATGTCATCTGATAGCGGATTTTCTGCCTTAGTGAAATATACGTACTGAGCGTGTTTGATGGCCAGAGTCTCCATAAAAGCCTGCTTGTCTTTGAGCTGGGCAGGGAGTTCAAAGCCTGCAACGCTCTCACAGTCCTTTACTCGGCGGGCAGTATGATTATAGGCGTTGATAAAAAGCTCTTCCTGCTCCGGAGTTTCAAGAGCTTTGTCTACGACAGGAACGAGAACGGCGAAGAATCCGGCCGCTTCCATTGCTTTGAGCTGGTCGCGCAGTCCTGCAAGGTACTCTTCGTTGTAGGCTTCGTCTTCGAGTTCTACTGTGCTCCAGGGAATATCTATGCGTTTGAGGGTAGAGGTGTCTACCTCGCTGCCATCAGCAATTTTATAAAGTTTTTTGTTTTTTACGGTGAAAATCGGGTCGAGTTTCATGTTTTTCCTTCTAAAAAAAATAACCGGGCCTTGAAGACCCGGTTTTAACTGGTGGTTGAGTGCCGCGTTAGCGGTGTATCGAAACCACTTTCAAAGAATATTTACTACCTATTCAGTAAGAATACGGATTACTTCAGCCTTATCCTGTGTATCAAGGATTTCCTGACGCTTTTCAGGACTCTTGAACAAGAGACTTACTTCAGCCAGGAACTGAAGATGTGGACCAGTCTTATTTACTGGAGACAAAGTCATAATGAAAATGCGGCATGGTTCCTGATCCAGAGAATCAAAATCAACAGGATTATCAGAAATACCAATACATGCTACCAAATCTTTTACTGTGTCAGTTTTTCCGTGTGGAATTGCGATTCCGTGCTTCATACCTGTAGACATCTTGCGCTCGCGGTCCAAAACACATTCGCGTGCAGCGTCTTTATCAGTTACCTTTCCTGCCTTGAACAAAACATCAATCATCTCATCTACGATTTCTTCTTTTGTTGTTCCTTTCAAGTGAAGGTTTACTGTGTCTGTTGTTAATACTGTTCTTAAGTCCATATTTTTATATTATTTCCACTTGCAAAACTTGTCAAGGGTAAAACTACCTAATATGAAGAAAATGTTATAAAAATGATAGGAGAAATCTATAACTATACTGAACCTGTTTCAGCATATACACTATATATAGGACTGTAGAGTCAAAATTAGCTTGTAAAAGACACTAGGCGCTTACAAAGGGGTTCCAGAAACGGCTTCCGTCAGAATAAGTCACAAATAAAGCAAGAGCAGAAAAAATAAGGGTGAGAATAATGACAATCCAGTCCTGAGTTTTGAGCTTTTTTGCAGAATACCAGGTGCGCTGTTTTTCTTTTCCGAAGCCGCGAAGCTCCATAGCATTGCTTACAGAATCTATTTTTTCCATGCTGCTGAAAATCAGAGGAAATAAAATTGCACTCATATTAAAGAGCCGCGAGAAAATATTTGCTTTGGAAGACATTTCAATTCCCCGAGCTTCCTGGGCATTTTTGATTTTATTGAAATCAGATTGTACATCCGGAACATAACGCAGGGAAATTGCAACTGAATAGCAGACAGTGTAGGGCAGTTTGATTCTGTTCAGACTTGCAGCAAATTCACTTGGATTTGTAGAAGTTATAAACATAAAAACAGAAGGAACAATCGTAAAATATTTTAAGATGATGTTAAGCTCATAAAAAAGCTGTTCCGAAGTCATAAAATATTTTCCGGCAATATGGAAAAGCTCCGTCCTGCTGTCATAAATCTTACAGCCTTCAAAAGGCGAGAAGAGGAAAATTGCCGTAACATTCAAAATCAGAAAGACAAGAATGAAAATAAAAATTGAGCGAACCTGTTTCCAGTCGGTTTTTGAAAGCTTAAAACAGATTATGCTGATTACAAACATGGCCGCAAGAACTCGGGTGTCGTAAGTGAGCATGCTGGTAATTGTCCAGAGAAGAAAGAAAATCAGTTTGGAGAGGCCGCTGAGCCGGTGAATAAAGCAATCTTTTTCTATATAAGAGATAATTTTTGCCATAGAATTACGCTTCCTTTGCATTCAGATTTCGCAGATTGCGTTCATAATAAATAAAGGCATCTACCAGGGCGGAAGGATTTTCAAAATCACACTTTACCGCTAAATCATAAAGGCTTGTCTTTTTAAGGCTTGCCTGCTCAGTAATTTTTTCGTCAGTAAGAATATTCGAGCTTTTGTCGTCAGCAATTATGTGTCCGTTTGAAAGAACAATTGCCCGGTCTGTGTATTCGAGCATAAGGTGCATGTCGTGAGTAATCATGATTATTGTGATTCCAAGCTCCCGGTTTAATTTGCGAAGGAATTCCATGATTTCTGTATAATGCGCATAATCCTGTCCGGCAGTTGGTTCATCAAGAATAATCACTTCCGGATTCATTACCAGAATTGAAGCAATGGTAACTCGCTTTTTCTGACCAAAGCTTACTGCGTTCACCGGCCAGTTTCTGTAAGGATACATTCCGCAGATTTTCAGTGCCTGGAAAACTTTTTCCTTTACTTCATTCTTTGGCCTTTTTCGTGCTGTAAGGCCAAGGGCTGTTTCATCATAAATTATAGATTTACAGATCATCTGATTTTGATTCTGCATTACAAAGCCGATTTTTTCACCGCGCTGTTTAATGGAAAAATCAGAAATTTCCTGGCCGTTCAGAAAAATCTCTCCGGAATCCTGTTTGTTGAAACCACAGATTAATGAAGCAATCGTAGATTTTCCGGCTCCGTTTGTTCCAACAATGCTGACCATCTCGCCTTTGTGAATTGCAAAGCTGATGTTTTCTACGGTGTTTGCTTTTGATTTATCATAGGCAAAAGAAACATTCTTTAATTCAAGGGAAATTTCTTCTGAAGTTTTTGTTTGCGGAACCTGAATCTGTTTGAACCAGTTTTTCAGGCTTTCCTTGTAGGGCTGCAGATTCATTGTTTCAATGCTTTCAAGCTTGTCCTGTGGCTGGAGCTTGCAGCCGGCATGTTTTAAGGCTGCGATGTAAAGAGGCTCTCTGATTCCTTTTTGTGGAAGAAGGTCTGTGCTTAAAAGTTCGTTTGGAGTGGTGTCTATGGCAATCTGGCCATCTTCTACAACGATAATCCTGTCGACCTTTTTGTATAAAACATCTTCGAGGCGATGCTCAATTATAATTACTGTTTTGTCGGTTTCGGAATTGATCTTGTCTATAAGGGAGATAATTCGTTTTCCTGCTGCAGGATCGAGGTTTGCAAGGGGTTCATCAAAAAGAAGAAGGTCAACATTATCTACAAGAATACCGGCCAGTGAAACTCGCTGCTTCTGTCCGCCGCTGAGAGTTCCCGGTACTGCTTTTAAGAGATTTTCTACGTTTACTGTTTTTGCTGCTTCCAGAACTTTCTGGTGCATTTCTTCTACAGGGGTATTGTCGTTTTCCAGAGCAAAGGCAATGTCTTCTGCGACGGTGAGACCAATGAACTGTCCGTCTGTATCTTGCAAAACGGTTCCTACATGTTTTGAAATTCCAAAGATTCCTGCTTTTGAAGGATTTTCTCCACAGACTGAAATTTCGCCTTCCAGCTTTCCGCTATAAGTTGATGGAATAAGTCCGTTTATACATTTTGCTATGGTTGATTTTCCAGAACCTGAAGAACCGATTATTAAAACTTTTTCACCTTTATGGATTTCGAGATTTATATTTTTTAGAGTAGGGGTTGATTTTGTACGATACTGGAAACTGACGTTTCTGAAACTGATGATAGATTCCATTTTGAAATGATTATAACAAGAATAAGATTGCTGTGTCGAGTATGGAAAATAGAGTGGAATCTAAAAAGCTGCGGCCGCTATTCTGGAAATAAGAAGAGCGACCGCTTATAAAAAAATTATTCTTCTTCTTTTAATGAGCCGGACTTTGTTTTGATTTTTGAATAACCAAAAGCAAGAAGACTTCCGAGAATTGCAACAATTACAAGGTTTGCGATTGCAGCAGTAATTCCCTGGATAAATACTTTATTTGCAGGTTCTTTGTAGATTACAATATCAAGAACAGGTGCGAGCAAAGCCCATGCAACTAAGTTTGAAAGAATCTGAACAAGATTGAAGCCAAGGCACTGTTTGAAGCCAAAGCCGCCTTCTTCAATTGCATATTTTTTTGCAAAGAGGCCAACAAGTAAACCAAAGATTGCATCCGGGAATACCCAAGACCACCATACACTTCCGTAGAAAAGAGCATCGCCCAAAGCGTGTCCAATCAAGCCGATGGCAAAGCCTGCTACAGGACCAAAAACTGCTGCAAAGAAAGTCAGAACAGCGGCACGTACCTGCAATGCTGTATTAGGAACGAATCCGACTGGAATCTGAACTGTTGTCAATGCAACGAAAATTGCAGCACCAATACCGATTGCCACAACCTGACGAATAACTGATTTTCCTTTGTTATCTGCCATAAAACACCTCTTTTTTTGTCGTGATACCTACTTGTTAAGTAGGGAATAGCTTATTTAAACTATAGAATGAAGCAGACGAAAGGTCAAGTCTAAAAATGCCCGAAAAAGATTTTTAATAAGATATTGACTGGTCAGAATCAAAAAACTATGTTTGTATTATTATAGTTGGAAAAATGAAAAACGAAATAACTATCATTAAAAAAGAAGAAGCTTACACTTATGATGAATTAGCTTTTCTGGAAGAAAGGCTTTTGCCGCTTCTGACAGATGAAGGCCAGAAAGCTGGCACAGCTGAACTTTTGCACATTCTCAAAACAAGTCTTGAGAATCAGAAAACTTCAGCGGCTGTTTTCTTTATGCCTCAGAATACTTTCAATATTTTTTCCTTAATTCAGGGTGATAATTCCATCTGCAAAATCACTAAAGAAAATATTGGAGATCTGTATAAAGCTTTTGATTTAATTGAAAACTGCGAGAGCCGGCCGCTTTTTGCTCATCTTAAGAAAAAACTTCAGGTGCTTAATGAATATCTTTTGCAGGGAAATGAAGTTACTCCGACGGTGATTGCCGCAGACAATTTTTCGAAAATCGAATATTAAATCCGCATTACAAAGTTATAAAAATCATTCAATTTTACTGGAGATTCTTTCATTGATTTATCGAAATTTCGACTTTATTATTAAGGCAGAATTTATTTTATAATCAGCGAGGAAATTATGAAGGTTCTTTTAGTAAATGGAAGCCCAAGAGCAAACAGTAATACATTGCTTGGTTTGCACGAGATGCAGAAGATTTTTGAAGAGCAGGGGATTGAGACTGAAATCTTTAATATTGGAAATAAGGATATCCGTGGCTGTATTGCCTGTGGTCGTTGCGGCCAACTTGGAAAGTGTGTTTTTGATGATGAAGTAAATGAGTTTGCTGCCAAGTTTGAAAAAGCTGATGGAATTGTTGTTGGAAGTCCGGTTTATTATTCAGCACCAAATGCGACTGTTCAGGCCTTTATGCAGAGACTTTTTTACAGCAGTAATTTTGATAAAACCATGAAAGTGGGAGCTGGATTTGTATGCGCACGCCGCGGCGGAACTACAGCTTCTTTTGACGTTTTGAACAAATTCTTTACAATCAGCGGAATGGTAATGGCAACAAGTCAGTACTGGAATAATATTCACGGTGGAGCTCCGGGAGAAGCAGCTCAGGATGCAGAAGGTATGCAGACTCTCCGCGTACTTGCCCGCAATATGAGCTTTTTGATTAAGTCAATTGCGCTTGGTAAAGAAAAGTACGGGCTCCCTGAAAAAGAAGAACACGCCTGGACAAACTTTATTTAATAACAGGTTATCTAAAAATATGACATACATATGTCATATTTTTCATGTTATACTATAAACATGCACTTGGTAACCGCAAAAACAATTCTGACTCCTCACAGCATGAATATCTACCGTGGCTGCAGCCACGGTTGTATTTATTGTGACTCCCGGAGTAAGTGTTATCAGTTTAAGCATGATTTTGAAGATATCGAAGTAAAGCAAAACGCGCCCGAGCTTCTGGAAGAGGCTCTCCGTAAAAAACGTAAGCGCTGTATGATAGGAACCGGTTCAATGTGCGACCCTTATATTCCTCTGGAAAAAAAACTGGGGCTTATGCGGCGTTGCCTTGAAATAATTGACCGCTATAATTTTGGGGTAGCCCCTCTGACAAAATCAGATCTTATTCTTCGTGACATTGATCTTCTCTCCAGCATAAATCACAAGTCTAAGGCTGTAGTTCAGATGACGCTAACAACCGCAGACGATGACTTGTGCCGCAAAATCGAACCTGGAGTTTGCCCGACCAGCCGCCGCTTTGAGGTTTTGCAGGCCTGCCGCGAGGCTGGCATCCCGACTGTAGTCTGGTTCAGCCCTCTTTTGCCTTTTATAAACGACACTAAAGAAAATGTAGAAGGAATTATTGATTTGTGTGCCCGGGCTGGTGTTCACTCAATCATCTGTTTTGGCATAGGCCTTACCCTGCGCGAAGGAAACCGGGAATACTTTTATAATGCTTTAGATAAGCTTGCAGGGCTAGACCCGAAATTTGCCGGTATGAAAGAACGTTACCAGAAAACTTTTGGTTATTCTTATGTAATAAACAGTCCACGAAATAATGAGCTTATGAAACATTTAGTAAAGCTTTGCCATCAGTATCATATCAGGCTTGGGACGGACTCTGTCTTTAAGTGGATGGAAGAGTTCCCGGACACAAATCCGCTTCAGCCGGAATTATTTTGACCTGGGAATATCCAGAATCTCGAATCCCTTATCATGATAATCCTCTTGCCATAATTTTTTTGTTTACCTATTGACAAAGTAGGTAATAGATTTGTATATTCATCCTTGTAATATAAATACCTACTAAAAGAGTAGGAATATATTGCAAGTGAGGCAAAAATGGCAAAGAGTTTTACTGACTTAAAAGAATCACATCCATGCTTTGGGCAGGGGAAAGCGGCAACCGGTCGTATACATCTTCCTGTTTGTCCGGGCTGTAATATAGCCTGCCGTTTTTGCGAGCGAAGCCTGAATGATACGGAGAATCGTCCCGGTGTAACGTCCAAAGTTCTTAAGTCCGCCGAGACGATTCCCCTTATCAAAAAGGCGCTGGAAATAAGTCCTGAAATTCGTGTTGCCGGAATTGCAGGCCCTGGCGATACTCTTGCCAGCGATAATGCCCTTAAAACCTTCAAACTCATAGATCAAAACTTCCCTGAGCTTATAAAATGTATGAGTACAAATGGTTTGCTGCTCGCTGAACGTGCCGACGACATCATAAAGGTTGGAATCGACAGTCTTACAGTGACTGTAAATGCAGTTGATCCTGAAATTGAAGCCCAGCTGAATGATTATATTATCTGGCATGGTAAGAAGATAGAAGGGGTAGAGGGTGCAAAAATCCTCATAGAAAACCAGCTTGCCGGAATCAGAAAAATAGCTGAAGCCGGAATTACAATTAAAGTAAATACTGTGCTTGTTCCGCGTATTAATGGTAAACATATCGCTGAAATTGCAAAAACAGTGGCTGCTGCCGGTGCAAAAAAATACAATATCATTCCTTTAATTCCTACAGCAAAGCTTGCCGATGAGCCGGCTCCAAGCTGTCAGGATATTCACGAGGCTCGTGCTGCTGCAATGCCTTATATAGAACTCTTTTTGCATTGTAACCACTGTCGTGCAGATGCAGTTGGGGTTCCAGGTCGCACCGAGTTATCAAAAGCTCTCTATGCCAACTTCGGCACAAATGGAATCAAGGAAAATTTCTCTCATGGCTGATAAAGCTTCACAATCCTCTGTCTACAAAGTTGCCATTGCCTCAACTGACGGGGAGTCCGTAAATCAGCATTATGGCAGGGCAGAAAAATTCTATATTTATTCAATAGACGACGAAGTAGGCTACGACCTGGTGGAAGAACGCAAGGTCCAGCCGGTCTGCATGGACGGCGCCCACGAAATCTCAAAAATGGAAAAATCTGTTCTCAATTTTACTGACTGCCGTTACCTTGTTGTTTCCCGCCTCGGAACTGCCGCAAATGCAGCTATTTCTTCAGCAGGAATTACGCCTATGGAACTTCCGGGAAGCATAGATGATGCGATTCTAAAAGTGTGGAAATACAATCAAATACAGAATTTATTTAATTAAATTTTCAATAACCTATTGACACAGTAGGTAATAAAAAATATATTAGTAATACCTACTAAAGTGATAGGTAAATAATAGATCACGGCCGGGTATGGCCGGAGCCAGATATAATTTGGTTTATATAGGAGCACATAATGGGTGAAATCAGACAGATCGCAATTTACGGAAAGGGTGGAATTGGTAAGTCCACAACCACACAGAACCTTACAGCTGGACTTGTTGAGCACGGAAAAAAGGTTATGGTTGTAGGCTGTGACCCTAAGGCAGATTCTACTCGTCTTTTACTTGGAGGTCTTGCACAGAAAACTGTATTGGACACAATTCGTGACGAAGGTGAAAATGTAGAGCTTGACCGCATTATGAAAACAGGTTTTGGTGGAACCCGTTGTGTTGAATCTGGTGGACCAGAGCCAGGAGTTGGTTGTGCAGGTCGTGGTATCATCACTTCTATCAGTATGCTTGAAAATCTTGGTGCTTATACAGATGACCTTGATTTCGTTTTCTATGATGTTCTTGGTGACGTTGTTTGTGGTGGTTTTGCTATGCCGATTCGTGAAGGTAAGGCTAAGGAAATCTATATCGTTGCTTCTGGTGAAATGATGGCTTTGTACGCTGCTAACAACATTGCAAAGGGTATCAGTCGTTATGCTAAGGCTGGTGGTGTTCGTCTTGGCGGTATCATCTGTAACAGCCGTAACGTAGACCGTGAATTGGACCTTTTACGTGCATTTGCAAAAGAACTCGGAACTCAGCTTTTGTATTTTGTTCCACGCGACAATATCGTACAGCGCGCAGAAATCAACCGCAAAACTGTAATCGAGTATAAGCCGGATTCTGCTCAGGCACAGGAATATCGCAATCTTGCAGAAGCAGTAATCAATAATACAACATTCACAATTCCAACCCCAATGACTCAGGAACGTCTTGAACAGATCCTTCTTGAGTACGGTTTGATGGATGCTCTTGAAGACGATTATAAGATCTAGTAACTGCAGGTCCAAAATCAGAAAAAAGATTCTAAGAATGTAATATTAAGGAGAAAATAAAATGAGTAAGATTTACAATTCAATTACAGAATTAGTTGGACATACACCACTTGTAGAATTTCACAGACTTGAAAAGGTTCTCGGACTTAAGGGACGCATTGCAGGAAAGCTTGAATACTTTAATCCTGCTGGTTCTCACAAAGACAGACCAGCTCTTGAAATTATTGAAGAAGCTGAAAAACGTGGCGAAATTAATCCGGAAACAACTACACTTGTAGAATTCACATCAGGAAATATGGGAATTGGTATTGCTGCAATTGCAGCTGCCAAGGGATACAAGGTTAAGGTTGGTATTCAGGATGGTGTTTCTGTTGAGCGCAAAAAGCTTCTTGAGGCTTATGGAGCAGAACTTGTAAGCCCTCCAAAAGAATTGGTTAAGGGTGTTTTTGAAAAAGGTATTGAAGCCTTCAACGACGTATATCAGTGGATGCTTGATACAACTCCAAACAGCTGGACAACTCGTCAGCTTTCTAATCCAGATAATCCAGGTTCTCACTACAAGCATACAGGTCCGGAAATCTGGGAAGATACAGACGGTAAAGTTGATATCTTTGTAGGTGGTGTTGGAACAGGTGGTTCTACTCACGGAGTTGGAAAATATCTTAAAGAAAAGAATTCAAATGTAAAGGTTGTAATCGCACAGCCAGACAAGGCAGATGTTGAACATCCTGTAGTGCAGGGAGTTGAAGACGGAGGTTTCCATGGAATCCACGCTATTCACGATGACAATGGTTTAACTCCGGTTGCTCCTACAAACTTTAACGAAAAATATGCAGATGAATACGAAACAATTTCTTATGCAGAAACTTTGCGCGCAATTCACCTTTTAGCTCATTATGAAGGAATCTTTATTGGTGCTTCTTCTGGAGCTGCACTGGCAATTGCTATCAAACAGGCATTGCGCGATGAAAATAAGGGCAAGCTTATTGTTCCTCTTCTTCCTGATAACGGAGAACGTTATCTGTCAGAAGATTTGCAGCGCATAAGAGAGGATGTAGAAGCTAAAGCTGGCTTTTAATTTAATCTAATGTTTATTTTATAGGAGACATCATGCCGCTTAATTTTAATTCAACAAATGTTGCTACTCGTGAAAACCGTATTGGTTCAATCACAGGTTATGTTGGAAATTTAAAAGACCTCGCCGAAAAATCTGAATGCGGAAGCTTGAAAGGTTGTGGCCGCTGTTTCAGCCAGTCGAGTACCTGTCTTTCTTCCTGCGGTTTAAGTCAGCTGGCTTCAATCCGTGACGTTGCCGTAATCCACCATGGACCGGCAGGCTGTTCTGTTTCAAGTGCCGGAAACTATTATCTTGATAAAGTAATGGCAAAAAAACGCGGAGTTAAAACAAGCACTGTTTATGTTGGAACAGACATGAATGAAAAAGATACAATCTTTGGTTCTACTAATGATTTGAGAAAAATCATTTTAGAAGTAAACCGCCGCTATTCTCCAAAGGCAATTTTTGTATCTTCTTCCTGTGCAACAGGAATTATCGGTGAAGATATAGACAGCGTTGTAGATGAAGTAAAAGAAGAAATTAGTGTTCCGGTTATTGCAGTTCACTGCGAAGGCTTTAAGTCCCGTATCTGGGCAACCGGCTTTGACATTGCAGACCATGCAGTTCTTTCCGGTATTGTTCAGCCGCCAAAAGAAAAAAGCAATAAAATCAACTTTAAAAACTTCTACGAAAGTGCACGACCGGAAATCATCGAGATCTTCAAGAACTTCGACCTGGAACCGACTTTCCTTTTCTGTAACTCAACTGTAGAAGAACTTTCTCATATTTCTGAGGCTCTTGCTACAACCTGTATCTGCGGTACTTTGGGAAATTACCTTGGTAATGGTCTTGAAGAAAAATACGGTGTTCCTTATGTGCGCTCAATCAATCAGTGCGGTATTGTTGGTTTTGAAACCTGGCTGCGCGAAATTGGCCGTGTAACTGGTCGTTCTGAAAAGGTTGAAAAATATATTGAAGAACAGCGTGCCATTTACATTCCTCAGATTGAAGAAATCAAAAAGGAGCTTAAGGGACTTCGCGCCGTAATCGGTATGGGACCTGGTTACACCTTTGAAGTAAGCCGAGTTCTTAATGAGCTTGGAATTGAAGTAGTGTGGGCACTGGCATGGCACTACGACAGAAAGTACGAAAACGGTGATGTTCCTCCTAGCATGAAGTATCTGCTGGAGAATGACATCAACTTTGAAGCAAGTGTTTCTGACCAGCAGAACTACGAAGTTATGAACATTCTTCACAAATACAAGCCTGATTTGTATCTGTCTCGCCATCCGGGTTCTACAGTATGGGCAATCAAAAATGGAACCTCTGCTGTTTACGTAGCAGACGAATATATGATTTTTGGTTACAAGCATACACTTGAATTTGCAAAAACAATTCTTGATTCAATCCGCAACCGCAGCTTTGAGCAGAATCTTGCACGCCGCGTAAAGCTTCCATATACAGACTGGTGGTACAAGCAGAATGTTGATGCATTCTTTGAGCAGTCAAATTCAGATAACAAAAAAGTGGCGGAGGCAAACTAAATGGCTAAAATACTTGATAAACAACGATATAAATGTGCACTTGCTTCTATGCAGACAGTTCAGGCAATTACCCGTGCAATTCCTGTTTTGCACTCTGGCCCTGGTTGTGCACAAAAGCTTTCTGACGCAACAGGAAGCTCTGGTTATTTTTCTCCAAACATCTTTCCTTGTACAAGTATCAATGAAAAGGATGTAGTTTTTGGTGGTACAAAAAAACTTAAGAGTACAATTGAAAATGCGCTCAAGGTTATTGATGCAGATTTGTATGTTGTACTTACAGGTTGTATCCCGGAAATCGTAGGTGATGATTCGGGCGAAATTGTAAGTCAGTTTGAAGATGCTTCAAAGCCTGTAATTTATGCAAACACAGCAGGCTTTAAGGGCAATAACTACAGGGGTCACGAGCAGGTTGTAGATGCAATTATTGAACAGTATCTTCCACGTGTAGAAAGCGTAAATGGAAAAGATACAGAAAAAATCAAAGGGCTTGTAAACATCTGGGCTGATGTTCCTTATGCTGATTTATTTTGGCTTGGAAACTTCCGTGAGCTCGAAAATCTTTTGAAAGAGCTTGGACTTACTCCGAATGTTATTTTTGGTTATGGTCACGGAATTAAAAATATTGACCTTGTTCCAAAAGCAGAGTTCAATCTTTTGATTTCTCCATGGGTTGGTCTTAAAAATGTTCAGAAGCTGGAAAAGAAATTTGGAACGCCTTATCTTCACTATCCGGTTTTACCAATCGGAGCAACAGAGACTAGTAAGTTCCTGCGTGCAGTAGCTGAGTTTACAAAAGTAGCTTCAGAAAAAGTTGAAAGTGTAATTACAGAACATGAAAAGTATTTCTACTATATAATCGAGCGCTATGCAGACCTCTTCCTTGAAAACCGCGTAATTAACAAGCAGTTCTCAACAGTAGCTGATGCACAGTATTCTCTCGCTTTGACAAAATTCCTTGTAAACGACCTTGGACTTTTTCCTGCAAAGCAGTTTGTTACAGACGATACTCCAAAGGAATATCAGGAAGCAATCCGCTCAGAGTTCAAAAAACTCAACTACGGAATTGAAGCTGAAGTTGACTTTAATACTGACAGTTATTTAATTCATGAGGAGATCAAAAAGCACGATTATCATGGTTATCCGCTCGTTCTCGGAAGTTACTTTGATAAAGAGATTACCGACGACCTTAAGGGCAACTTCTTAAACGTTGCATGGCCTTTTCAGGATCGTGTTGTAATGGACACTTCTTATGTTGGATATCGTGGCGGTATAAAAGTAATAGAAGATATCTATTCAGTTGCCGTTCAGAGATTTAACTAATAAATAAATGACAATTCAGCAGATACGCTATGTTTTAGGAGTCGCAGACAGCGGCTCCTTTAACAAAGCAGCAGAAAAACTTTATATTTCTCAGCCTTCACTTACCAGCAGTATTCACGATCTTGAAGATGAACTTGGTTTTGAGCTTTTTAAGAGAACTTCACGCGGTACAAGTGTAACAGAAAGGGGAAGTACTTTTTTAGCAGATGCGAAAAAGCTTTTCGAAAGTTACGAAGAACTTTTAAAAAAATACTGCAGTCAGGAAATAAAATGTTTTTCTGTGTCGGCTCTTTATTATGCCTTTGCCAGAAAAGCCTTTGTGCAGCTTGTTAAAGATTATTCTGGCATGGGTTATGATTTTTCATTTTGGGAAAAGCGTGCTCAAAATGTAATAGAAGATGTGGCTTCTGGAGACAGCGATATAGGTCTCTTATACCTGGGCGGAAGAAACCGTGAAGAGCTTTCAAAAAAGCTTGAGGCAAAATCACTTTCTTTTACTCCTCTTACAGAATGCAAGCCTTTTGTCTACCTCCATAAGACTCATCCTCTTTCAAAAAAAGATGAAGTGTTTCCGGAAGACCTTATTCCTTATCATTTTGTAACATTTGATACAGATGATGTGAAAGCTTTTTTCTCTGACGAAGCAATTGAAAAATATAATCTGGCACAGCCGATTACTGTTACCGACCGGGCAACAGAATTAAACCTTATCAAAAACTTAAACGGCTATACCTTCCTTTCCGGTGCAGCAGATCACCATGCACGCGAAGATGAAAGTGAAGAATTCTATACAATTCCTTTGCAAATACCAGAGGCTCCAGATTCGGAACCATTTACGCTTGGTTATATCACTAAAAAGACTTCCAGAATAGGTAAAATTGCAACCCGCTACATTAGTGAAATAAAAAAGATTCTTTAATTTTTACATAACTTTTACATTACGAAATTATCGGAAGGTTGATCCAGCCACCATGAAGTATATGGAATCTTGCAGTGATTTTTTAGTCCTTCGGTAAAGCTTTTGTTGGTAAACAAATCAGAGATTTTTCTTGCCATATTGTAAAGACCTTCATAACCAAACATATCATATTCGTCTGTAAACTGAATAACCGGAATCCCCATTTTTGTTACGAAAGGACGTGTGCCAGGGTGGCGTACAATATAAAGGTCTGGTTTTTCTCTGTTTAAGATATTCAAAAGTTCATGGTTTTGTAGATCAATAATTGAAACCTTCAGGTCAGAGTGAGATTCTTCGATATGAGTTAAAGTTTCAGGAATTTCCTGGTCATCATATTTTGAATCGTGATGCCAGGAAAGGGCAGCCTTAACTGTAATTCCAATTTCGTTTAAAACGCGGACTGCTTCGTAAGTAAAGCCTGGTCCTGCAGCAATAACGGCTGTTTTTCCTATGAACTGCTTTTTAAATTCTTCGATTTTGTAAAGGTATTTCTCGCGTTCTTCTTTTATGATTTCCTCTGCAATATCTTCTTTATGTAAAATTCTTGCAATATCACGAAGCCAGGTATCAAAACCTTCTATGCCATTGCCGTTAATTGTTTTTACGTAAGGAACGCCATAAAGCTGCTCAAGTGCGTTTCCAAGATATGGACTTAAAGCACCACAAGACGTTACGGTCGCAAGACTTTCGCTCATGTGGGACAGTTCTTCGATTGTAGAATTTGCATATACAAAAAGAGGTTCTGCATCAAAGCGCTTAAATAGTTTTGTTATGTAAGGTCTTATTGTTTCTTCAAAGTTTTTAAAATTGATTACATTTCTTTTCTGCTTTGGAGGCTTTACAATGTACTTCATGATAATGTAATCGCTTATATCAAAACCTGTTGCCCAGACTTTACTTTTAATTCCTTCACAATGCACCGGGATAACAGGAATCGGGAGCTTCTTACTGAATTCTTCTGCAACAGCATCAATATCTTCGCCAATAATTCCTGTGACACAACCGGTACAGATAAAGATTGCATCAGAAGGGTAGCGGTCATAAGCTTCCTGAACTGTTTTCTTTAGTTTGGCTGCTGCTCCAAAAACTGTGTCACTTTCATTCAGATTTGTACACAGATATTTTGTATTCCATTGTTTACCTGTTCTGGCAGAAATGGATGAATAAAGCGCTGTCCATCTTGGAATAAATGCATTGCATCCGATAGGTGTATGATAGACAATTGTTATATTGCGGATGCTGCTTATCTGATCCATAACCATTATTGAAAGGCAGGTGTTATTCTGCGAGAAACAGCGTTCGCAGTTTTTCAGGCTGCAATTGCGCGTATTTTCTATAAGGTCTTTTATATCTCCTGTATAGGAAACTACGGAATTAAGTCTGCTTTCCCGCATTGTAATTTCTGAATTAGATAAATCAAAAGGCATTTTATTCTCCACTAAAGCTGTAAAGCTGGCTGCTAGATTATATATTCCGGCTGTAAATATCTTGCCAGAAACTGTCTTGTTCTTTCTTCCTTTGGATTGGAGAAGATCTGCTCGGGAGCTCCCATTTCAACTATTTCTCCCTTATCCATATATACGACTTTATCAGAAACATCTCTTGCAAAGGCCATTTCATGGGTTACAATAATCATTGTGCGTTTTTCTGCAGAAACTTCTTTTATAAGTTTTAAGATATCGCTTACAAGCTCCGGATCCAGCGCACTTGTCGGTTCATCAAAAAGAATGATTTCTGGATTAAGTACAAGAGCGCGTGCAATTCCGATTCTCTGCTGCTGACCTCCGGAAAGCTTTGACGGATATTCATTCTGCTTTCCCTCAAGTCCGACACGCGCCAGGTATTTTAATGCCAGATCTTTTGCTTCTGCTTTTGATATTTTTGTATTTACCAGAAGCGGATCCATTATATTTTCAAGCGCGGTTTTATTTTTAAATAAATTGAAATTCTGAAAAACCATTGTACTTTTTGAAATAACTTTTTTAACATCACTTTTATTAGCTGATAAACAATCAACAGTTACGTCGCCAATTGTTATTGTTCCTGAATCGGCGTGTTCCAGAAAATTAAGACAACGTAACAGTGTAGATTTTCCTCCCCCGCTTGAGCCTATAATGGAGACAATTTCATTATCGTTTATTGAAAGGTTAATACCTCTGAGTACTTCATTATCATTAAAAGATTTTTTCAGGTTCTTTATTTCTATCATAACTACACCTCATCAATATATTTTTTTACTGAATCGTGAAAGACGCTTTTCTAATGAAAGCAGCAGTCTTTCCATGAGGGCACAAATTGGCCAGTAGATAATTGAAACGGCAATATAAATTTCAAAATAACGGTAAGAGCGTGAACCGATAATTTTAGCCTGTGCCATAAGATCAACAACTGCGATACAGAAAGCAAGCGAAGTATTTTTAATCATTGCCAGAAAAGAACTGGTAAGGGTAGGAATGGCAATAACAAAGGCCTGCGGTAAAATAATTCTTCTTAGGGAATCCCATGTAGAATAGTGCAGGCTCTTGCAGGCTTCAAACTGACCGGCCTCTACAGAAACAAGGGAACTTCTGAAAGATTCCGACATGTAGGCTCCGGTATTAAATGCAAAAGCAAGAATAGCAAAGAGGGTACTCGGCAAAAGCCTTATATCAAATTCGTGTCCGGTTTTCTTTGCAATGGCAGACAGCAGAATCGGGATTCCGTAGTAAACAAGGTAAAGCTGAATGACCATTGGTGTGCCGCGAATAAAGGAAATAAAAACTGTAGAAATCTGTGATAAGATTTTAATATGGAAAAATCGAACAAGAGCAATTAATATTCCCAATATTAATCCTAATATAGTAGCACTGAATGCAATGAATAAAGTTATCGGCAGTTTTGTAGATATCTCAGGAATTGTTGAAAATATATATTTAATATCTATGATCGATCTTTCCATCTTATTTTTTCCTCTTAGTCCTAGTTTCCTCTGCTAATGGTGTCTACACCGAACCACTTAAGAGCAAGCTTTGATAAAGTTCCTTCGTCGCGAACTTCCTTAAGCGCTTTATCAAAGAGGGACTGTACATATTCTCCTCTCTTACTTCGTGCATAAACAAAATAAGTAGGTGTAATCAAATCTGGATCAGCTGGAATAGCTTTCAGAGGCCAGCCCTGATCTTTCTTTAAATTTTCAATAGCTACCGGACTGTCCAGAGTTGCATCAGCTCTTCCCTGAATTACATCTGTAAAAATACTTACTGTAGTTGAATCGTTTCCTGCATAAAGTACATTTACTTTTCCGCCATTTTTTGCATTGAATGAATCAATCCATTCCTGATAAGAAGAACCAGCACCTACAATAACTGTTTTACCTAACAAATCCTGGGCAGACTTAATATCTGTTGTATCCTTAAATGCAATTGCCGGATAATCATAGTTATATGGAATATCAGAATACAAATAGCGCTTTGCGCGTTCAGGATTCTTTTTTACTTCACACAAAACGATATCATAGCGGTCAGTTTCAAGCGCAAGAAGCATTCCATCCCATGAAGTTGGTTCAAACTTAAGTTCAACATTTGGAATTTTTTCACTTACTGCCTTGATAGCATCAATGTCGTAACCTGTAAGTACGCCATTTTCATCGACATAGTTGTAAGGTTTCCAGGTGCCTTCTACCGCAACACGGATAACCTCTTTTCCACTCTCTGCTTTTTTTCCTTTACATCCTGATAATCCTAAAACAAAGATTCCAAGAGCAATAAATCCAATTACTGATTTTTTCATAATATCCTCCAAAAAAAATTATTTGCAGCTTTTTTATATTTTGTTACTGCCTGTGGAAATGAACATATAAAATTTTTTAAAGCTTTACTAATATTTTTTTTTTATATTAGTTATAGAAAAATTATATAAATCCGGAATCCCAAATTTTATTGACGCCAGAAAAATCAGCTTATATAGTAAGCCATGTTTTCAAAAGAAATTTTACTCGGGAGATTATTATGAAAAAACCTTTTATTTACATTCATATGCTGACAAGCATTGATGGAAAAATCTGGGGAGAATTTACAAAACTTCCTGAAGAAGCCGCAGCTGCTCCTTTTTTTAAGAAGATTGGATTTACAAATGCTGTATGGTACACAGATGCAAATTTAAGCGGAACTAACACAGCGTTAAATGATTACACTTATCATAAAGAGCCGGATTTGAATCCTGGAGCAGAACCCGTGCCGGAAGGAGATTTTATTGCAATCTCGTCTCCTGAACGTTACAGTTTTGTTCTCGATCGAAATGGAATTCTGGGCTATCAGAAAAATGAAATTTATTATGCAGGCGTTCATTCGCATATCGTAGATGTCATAACAGAAAAAGTTTCTAATGAGTATAAAGATTTTCTGCGCAGGAAAAATATATCGTATATTATCTGCGGAAAAGATGACATCGATTTTGATATTCTGCTTGATAAAATGGTGGACATATTCGGAATAAGTACTCTCGCCATTGCAGGAGGAGGAACCTTAAACTGGACCTTCCTGAGAAGAGGTTATGTTGATGAAGTAAGTATCGTCCTGATTCCAGGTGCAGACGGAGGAAGCTCAACACCGCAGGTTTTCATGGCTAAAGAAGGATTGAGTGAACAGATTCCTGTTGCCTTTGAATTAGTAGACGCAAAACCTGACAGAGCATCGGGGGCAATATGGCTTCATTACAAAGTTAAGAAAGTATGGCAAAAAGATGAATGGATAAAAGAATATGGAGTCGGACCAAAAGATTTTGTTGCGGCAGATAATTCAAACAAGTAATTGATTAATCTTTCTCAGGAGAAAACAAATGGCAGACATCGTAGATCAGCCGCGTTATAAATGTGCACTCACTGCAATGCAGACAGTTCAGTCAATTCCGGGAGCAGTTCCGATTCTTCATTCAGGTCCCGGCTGCGCAAGTAAACTAAACGACAATAGTGGAACGGGAGGTCATAACTCTCAGAACAGTTATCCTTGTACTCTTGTGGGCGAAAAGGAAGTCGTATTTGGTGGAATCAAAAAACTTCGCAATACAGTTCAAAATGCGCTCAAAGTAATGGATTCAGATTTATTTATCATCTTATCCGGATGTACGACAGAAATAATCGGAGATGATATTCAGGAAGTTGCCGAAGATTTTTATACAGATGAAAAACCTGTCATCTGGGCAAAAACTCCGGGATTTAAGGGGAACAACTATCTGGGCCATGACTGGATTCTAAAATCAATCTTTGAGCAGTATCTGCCAAAGCTTGGAGCAAAGCCGAAAACTAAGGGGCTTGTTAACATCTTTGCAGGTGTACCGCAGCAGGATCCCTTCTGGCTTGGAAACCTCCGCGAGATTGAAAAACTTATCAGCTCAATCGGTTTAATTCCGAATACAATTTTTGGCCCCGGCCGTTCACTGGAAAATATTCAAAAAATAAGGCAGGCAGAATTTACCATTCTGGTTTCTCCATGGCAGGGTAGTGAGAGTGCAGAATATCTGGAAAAAGAATTCGGCATTCCGCTTTTGAAATATCCTGTGCTCCCGATCGGCGCGGCGGAGACTGGAAAGTTTCTGCGTGCTGTTGGCGACTTCTGTAATGCAGACAAAAAGCTTGTTGAAAAAGTAATACAGGAAAGCGAAACAGACTTTTATTACTACCTTGAACGATTTGCAGATACTTTCCTTGAAACTAAAACTCTCGGAAAAAGATTTGTCGTTGCATCCGAAGCTCAGTATGCTCTGGCAATCACAAGATTTCTTGTAAACGATATGGGTGATTTTCCGCTTAAACAGTTTATAACAGATGATACGCCTTTGAAATACCGCAAGGCGATTAAAGAAGAATTCGGCAGACTAAATTATGGCCTTAAGGCAGAGGTAGAGTGGAATGTTGATGGACACGATATTGCCGGCAAAATCCGCAATTTTGATTTTGAAGGAGTTCCATTGATTTTCGGCAGCAGCTGGGAAAAGCCCCTTGCAAAAGAACTCAAGGGCCGCTACGTAAACATTTCTTACCCGATGATTGAGCGACTTGTTATTAACAGCAGTATTGTCGGTTACCAGGGAGGCCTGAAGCTTCTTGAGGATATTTACACTGTCGTTTGATATATAAAGTTCAGTTCTGGACTCTTTTGCAGCAATCAGAAAAATTAACTAATATTCCCATTACCTATTGATTTAGTAGGAAATAAAGTGTATATTATATACACCTAGTAACCTTGTAGGTAAATATTTTATAAGAGGCACATTAATACATGGCATATAAAATTGCAATAGCAAGTTCAGACGGAATAAATGTAGATATTCATTTTGGAGCTGCACAAAGCTTTCTTATTTATGCAGTAGAAGATGACGGAACTTTTTCTGAGCAGGAAAAACGCAATGTTCCGGAAACAGCAGAATCTTCAAATGCTGCAAATTCTTCAAATGGCGGCTGTGGAAACGGCGGAGCTGGATGCCATGGAAATGGTGGTGGCTGCGGCCAGGGAGCTGGCATTTCACCAAAGGTGGAATTAATCAGTGACTGCCGTTGTGTAGTTGCAGCTAAAATCGGTTTTAACGTTATTAAACAGCTGGAGCGTAAAGCTATTGCCAGTTTTGATGTAGAAACTACAGTTCAGGAAGCGCTGGAAAAAATCACAAAGTATTTTTACAGCATAGATAATCACAAGACTTTTTCTTTGAAAAAATAGGAGATTAATATGGCAGTTCAGTATTCAGGAGTGCGCGAAAGTAAAGAAGGCCGCGTAAACGATTTTGGTGGCCAGAGTAAAGCAGCAGAAGAAGACTTCAAAAAAGGCTGTTTGAAGAGGGCAGACCGAAGCTTTGCTCAGGGACTTCAGTGCCAGCAGATAAACTCTATGGCATGTCTTATGAGTCTTGAAGATTCTGTTTTTATTTCACATTCACCTCAGGGCTGTGTCGGCTGTACAATCATGGCAGTTGATATGTTCCGCGTAGGACAGGCTCACCGCGGCGAAAAGCTTATCAAAAATCCTCGCATCATTGTTACAAATCTGGACCAGAAAAGTGTTGTATTTGGCGGTGAGCAGAAGCTTCGTGAATCTGTAAAAAAGGCCGTTGAGCGCTATAACCCAAAACTGATTTTTGTTTATGCTTCCTGTGCCTCTGGAATTATCGGAGATGATATTGATGCTATCTGCCAGGATTTGGGAAATGAATATCCTGAACAGACAATTATTCCTATTCACTGCGAAGGCTTTAAGAGCAAAATTTGTGCAAGCGGATTTGATGCTGCCTTCCTTGCAATCAATAAATATATCTTGAAAAAGCAGAAACTTCCGACCGTTCCAAATCTTATAAATCTTTTTGCGCCTACAACTGTAAGTTATGCAGACCAGAAAGAAATGGAACGAATGCTTAAGCTGATTGGAGCTGAAGTAAATTATATTCCATTTTACAGCTCACTCGAAAAGATTAAGCGCATTCCACAGGCCGTTGCTTCTACTTCGATTTGTAAGGTTTTTGCAGATGAGTTTATGAAGACTCTTGAGGAAGATTTTAACATTCCTTATTCACACACTGTAATGCCAATCGGAATCAGAAATACAGACAAGTGGTACCGCGGCGTTGCAAAGGTTCTCGGAAAAGAAAAAGAAGTAGAAGAAATCATTGCAAAAGAGCATGAACGCATTGAGCCTCTGGTTGCAAAAATCAGAGCCCGTCTTGAAGGCAAGCGTGTTTTCATTTGTGGTGGAACAGGACGAAGCTTTGCCGCTGCCGCTCTTATTGATGATTTTGGCATGAAGCTTGTTGGTCTTGAAACTCCAACTTACGATGCCGATGCCCAGGTTGATGTTGAATACCTCAACGGAATCCACAAGGACTTTGTAATTGATATTGCAAACATGCAGCCTTTTGAGCAGGTAAATCTTGTAAAGAAGCTTAAGCCGGATGCCTTTATCGGTGTTCCTGAATGGGCTGCTAAGCTTGGAATTCCTACAACCCACGTTCTGGATGGAAAGCGTCCGACAATGGGTTACGACGGACTTTTGTATCTGGGAAATAAAATTGCAGATCAGCTTAGTAATCCTGGCTTTAACAAAAAGCTTAGTGAACATGTAAAACTTCCTTATCGTGACAGCTGGTACGAGCAGGATGCATTCAAATACATAATCAAGGGATAAGGAGTTAGTATGAGTTTTGTTACAGAAAATCCAAGAGGCGGCTGTGTACTTTCGGGAATTAATTCGGTGCTTGCCGCAATAGATCATGTATGTCCTATTCTTCATTCAGGCCCTGGCTGCTGTATGCAGACAACTGCTGCAGAGCAGGGACAGAGCGGCCACAAGCATGCCTGCTTTGTAAGCGGAGTTTCACTTCCGTCAAGTAACATGCTTGAAAAAGAAGTTGTCTTCGGTGGTGTGAATAAGCTTCGTACAACAATTCAGGGAGCGATAGATATTATTGATGCCCAGGCTTATTTTGTCCTCACAGGTTGTACAGCCGGAATTATCGGGGACGATATTCAGAGTGTAGTAGATGAGTTTACAGAGCAGGGCCACAAGGTTTATACAATTGATACTCCGGGCTTTGCCGGCGACAGTCTTCTTGGTTATGAGACAGTATGGAACACTTTTATTGATAAGGTGATTCAGCCTGCCCGCGAGAAAAAATCAAACCTGGTAAATCTTTTTGGAATTGTACCTTACCATGATCCTTTCTGGGCCGGTACTCTGGAAGAGCTGGACAGAATTCTCAGCAAGCTTGGGCTTGAGGTAAATACATTCTTTACAAAGCATCAGGGAATTGATGTTGTGGAGCATGCTTCGGAAGCGGCTTTGAACCTCATCGTAAACCCATGGCTTTTTAAGGGCCCTGCAGAAAAGTTCGAAAAGAAGTTTGGAGTTCCTTCTCTGCGCTTCCCATTTGCACCAATTGGTGCGACAGATACGACCCGTTTTATCCGCGAGGTTGCTGCTGCCCTTAAACTCGACAATGCTCTTGTAGAAAAGGTTATCAAGGAAGAAGAGGATTATGTTTACAGCTATCTGGCTCAGTCAATCGGTCAGCTCAGCTGGAAGCGTTTTGCAGTTGCAGGTGATGCTTCAAATGCAATCGCAATTACCCGCTACCTTGCAAACGACTACAGCTTCTCTCCGGTTCTGGTTGTGATTACAGAAAATATTTTCCGTCCGGAAGATAAGGACCGCATCATAAAAGAAATCAGCAGTCTTGAATATGCTCAGGCTCCAAAGATTGTTTTTGCCAGCGACCAGTGGGAAATCAACAAGGCAATCCGCGAGGAGCCGGAAGATATTTCACTTCTGGTAGGCTCAACTAACGAAAAAGAAGTTGCTCTGGAAAAGGGGATTCAGTATCTGAATGCAACCTTCCCTATGAACGAGCGTCTTGTATTCAACCGTACATATTCTGGTTATAAGGGCAGTTTGACCTTTACAGAAGATTTATATGATAACTTGTAATTTTTAATTTTTTCAGAGGAGGTACAAAATGAAAAAAATTAAATCTACATTACTGGCAGTTCTTTCAGTTTCAGCACTTATTACAGGTATGACCTCCTGTTCAAAAAAGAAGAACAGCGATTTCGTATTCAAAATCGGAACAGCTAACTCAGGCCTTTGTGGAGCCCCACTTCATATAGGAATTGATAAGGGAATTTTTGCAGAAGAGTTTGGAAAAGCCGGACTCAAATTTGAAACTATCGAAATCAATATTCAGGAAGCAACAGCCCTCTGTGTTTCTAAAAAAATCGATGCTTCTCTCGGTCTTGCAGGAAGCCTTATTCCTCAGATGGACAATGGTCTTGATGTAAGCTTTTTGACAGGTGTTCATACCGGTTGTACAAAGTTCTACGTAAAAGCAGATTCTCCATATAAGACAGTTGCAGACTTGCGCGGAAAAACAATCGGTTTTCCTGGAGTTCAGGATTCTTCAACAATCGCTTTCCAGAGAAAGTATTTTGATTTGGGAATTCCAGCCTTTGGTCCTGAAGCTGAATTTACAATTGCAGTTTACAATCTTCCTGACCTTCCGCTTGCCCTTGAAAACGGTGCAGTAGAAGCGGTTGGTCTTCATGATCCTATTGCCTACATTGCAGAACGCGATTACGGCTTTAGAAATATTCTTGATACAACAAGTGATGAAAAGTTCAGCCAGGAATACTGCTGTATGACCTTTGTTTCAAATGATGTTGCCCAGAAATATCCTGAGCACACAAAAGCCTTTATCCGTGCAGTTCTTAAGGCAAGTGCTTACGTTCAGGCAAATCCGGAAGATTCTGCAAAGCTGCAGATTGAAAACGGACAGATGAGCGGCGACGTTGAAGCAAACGGATATCTTTTGCGCACTTACAATTACACACCTTCTGTAAACCTTGCAGGAAAGACTGTTGAAAACACAATCGACCAGCTGGTTGATATGGGTGTAATGCAGAACGTGAAAGACAAGGCAGCC
>JAEEGK010008101.1_pt1 | contig 24891 bp, 28 predicted proteins | sample 8958771 | NCBI WGS metagenome assembly JAEEGK01 (sample SAMN16246547, study PRJNA631951) | gut metagenome | biome: gut microbiome; feature: rumen; material: SC-attached | host: Bos | place: Iran: Karaj | collected 2018-10
TCTTGCCCAGGTACTGGACCCGCAGGGCGTCCAGCCCGCTCAGGTCCACCGACTCGCGGATGGCCTTGAGCGATTCCTCCCGGATGCTCTCCAGCTTACTCTTCATTTGTCTGATTCCTCCAAAAAAGATTCGTGGGAAATAAAAAAACCTTCCGCCCAAACCTATGGGACGGAAAGCTCCGCGGTACCACCCATATTCGCGGCAGCATGCCGCGCACTCCTGGGAACAGTCATTCCCCCGGCCGGTAACGGGGCCAACCGTCGGCCATTACGCCGCAGCTCCCAGGCGAACCAAACGGGGCGCGGATCGGGCGCTTTCACCAATGCGCCCGTCTCTGATACTGATTCCTATTGCATATCAGTATAAAACCGTGAGACCCGTTATTTTCCTGTTCAACGCCATTTTGGGAAAGTATAGCACGTTCGTTTCCGTATTGCAATATCCATTTCATTGAATTATACTGTATAGAGCGGCCTGCGGGCCACAATGCGGAAACAGAGGAAGTAATCATGCCGATCAAGACCTATCATGACGTGTTCGTGGAACAGCTCATCCGGCGGGAGAGGCCGGGGGGCGAGTTCCTTTTCAAGTGCGGCGCGGTGCTCCTGGGCCTTATACTGATCACCGCCGCTTTTATCCTGGCCCGCACCTTTTTCCCCTTCTTCTTCGCCCTGGTGGTCATCCTGGAATTCTTCGCATTTGTCTATACCGTCAAGGAATTCGAGTATTCTTTCATGAATGGGGACTGCGATATCGACGCAATCCAGGGCAAGCGGCGGCGCAGGACCGTCAGCTCCTACAGCTGCCGGGAGGTGGCCCTCATGGCCCCCTGCCAGGGGCACGAGGGGGAGATGTCCAGCCATTTCACCAGCAAGCTGGACGCCTCCATTTCCGCCAAAGCGCCGGACCGCTGGTTCCTCATCCTGGAGCGGGAGGACGGCAGCCGGGAACTGCTGATCCTCAGCCCCAACGAGCGGCTTCTGGCAGCCTACAAGGGCGCCCTGGGCAGGAAAATGGAATATCAGCTGCCGAAGGAGCATATGGATAAGGCAGACTGAGCGGTCCCGCGGGGCCGCCGGAGGAGGCGGTCCGTGTGGGAAAAACTCTGCGCATTGCGGCCCTTTTCCTGTGCCTGTGCCTGCTCTGCTCTTGCGGTGGGAGGAGCCATCGAGAGAAAGAAAGCTTCCTGAAGCTGCGGTCAAAGTGGCTGGAACAGGGGAGCATCACCCTCCGAAGCCGGGTCCGCGCCGACTATGGGGACCGGGTCTACGACTTCCTTCTGGACTATGAGGGCTCCGGCGAGGGAGGCACCCTCCGGGTGGAGGAGCCCCTGGAGCTGGAGGGCGTGGAGGCACAGCTCGACGAAAAGGGCGTCACCCTGCGCTACGACGGCGTGATGCTGGACACCGGGGCGATCCTGGGGAATCTCAGCCCCCTGGAAGCCTTTCCCCTCCTGGTCCGCACCTGGCAGCGCGGCTTCGTTACGGACTGCTGGCGGGAGAACTGGAAAGAAGAGGCCTGCCTGACGGCTCAGTTCGACCTGACGGAAGCGGGCCAGGCGGAGGAAAGACTCTGCGTAAGCCGCTTCCGCCCAACCGACGGCGCGCCACTCTCGGCGGAACTCCTGGCGGATGGGCGCACCGTCCTCTACTGTGAATTCATCGAGTAAATGCTGGGGCAACACCGCATAATCCACAGCACGCATCTTGCTTGCATTATATTCCGTCATATCGCCCCAAAATCCTCGGTAATACACAAAGTATTGCCTGCGGTTTTTGGCCAATCTGACGAAAATTCTGACTGCGCAATCTGCGCACCAGGATTATGCGGTGCTGCCCTGGTATAAATCCCGCCCCGCCGTGGAAGAATCAGAATGCCGGACATAAAATGGTTTGGCAATCTGAATCGGCGGAGCGTGAAAAAATGCTGGGAACCGTCAGAAGAGGCGATATCTATTACGCGGACCTGAGCCCCGTGGTGGGCAGCGAGCAGGGCGGGATGCGGCCTGTACTTATCGTGCAGAACGACATCGGCAACCGCTATTCGCCCACCGTGATCGCGGCGGCCATCACTTCCCAGACGGGAAAAGCCCGCCTGCCCACCCACATCACCCTGCGGGGGGCGCTCTGCGGGCTGACGAAGGACAGCGTGATCCTGCTGGAGCAGATCCGCACCATCGACAAAAAGCGCCTGCGGGAACGCATGGGCAAGCTGGACGAGGATATGATGAGCCGGGTGGACAATGCCATCGCCGTGAGCTTCGGCCTGGGCACCGCCGGGAACAGTACGACTACCTGATGCACGAAAGAGAGAAAAAGACATGAAAAAGACGATACGGATCGTTCTCATCGCCCTGGCGGCGGCGCTGCTGCTGGGCATCGCGGCCCTGGCCGTGGACGCCGCCACCTCCGCAGGCTCGGAGGACGATCCCCTGGTGACCCTGAGCTACATAAACGACGTGTTCGTCCCCTATGTGACCTCTCTGTTCCGCCAGGACCTGGAGGAGAAGGAGACCGCCCTGCAGGAATCCCTGGAGGAGCGCATCAGCGCTCTGGAAGGGGCGGGCCTCGCCGGGGCCGGCGGCAGGGAGTATGTGGTGGAGACGCTGGAGGCAGGGCAGACCCTCATCTGCCAGCGGGGCGCGGAGCTGATGCTGCGCATCGGCCGCGCGACGGTGACGGCGGAGAACGTCCCCGGCCTGGTGGACACGGCCACCACCGGAAACCTGAACGACGGGGAGGAACTCACCGTCAACCACCTGTACATGGTGACCATCAACGGCCACGGCGTCCGGGCGGAGGATACGGTGAAGATCCTGGTGCGGGGGGACTACACCATATCCTGAGTATCGGAAGAAGGGACGGACCGGCGGGATGCGCCGGTCCGGTTTTTTATCTATGGACTTGACGGCGCTGACGGGCTCCTATGAGATCATGGACGGGGGAGAGCGGGCAGGCACCCTGGAGGTATCCCGCCAGGGCGCCTATACCCGTTTCCGGGCGGCCTGCCGCGCCGAAGGCGGAGAGCTTCTACGCCTGGCGGTGCGAAGCGGGGAAAAGACCGCCGACCTGGGGATGCTGGTCCCGGAGGCAGGGCAGTGGCGGATGGATAAACGCTTTTCCCCGGCTGCCCTCCGCACTCTGGGCGTCGGGGAGATCGGCGCCTGCTTCCTCCGCCGGGAAGCCCCGGCGGGCTGGGCCCTGGAGCCGGAGCCGAGCAGGCTGCTGGCGGATGGGCTTCTGCGCCGCCTCTGCACCGGCGCGTCCGGAGCCCTGACCCGGCGGGAAGGGGAGGATACGCTCCTGGCCCTGCCCCTCGCGGACCCATTCCCCCTGCTGCCGGTCTTCTGCCTGGGGACCTTCCGCCGACTGGAGGGGAAGCCCTATCTCCTGTTCGGTATTTTTGATGGAAGACCGGGGATGATTCCCCCTTCGGAGGGGCATGCTAGAAGCGGTGATTCCTAATACCGATGAAACGGGAGTGATGACATGGCAAATCTGACCACCAAGGAACTGACCGCCCTGGACGACCAGATCCGGCATGAACAGGTGCTGGTGAAAAAGTACCAGGCCATGGCCTGCCTCTGCACCGACGCCAAGGTGCAGGGCGACCTGCGGAATATCGCGGACAAGCACCAGAAGCACTGCGACACGCTGCTGGGCTTTCTGCAGTAAGAAGGGGAAAGAGTATGACGGACCCGAATCAGTGCGCAAATCTCTATGACGTGAAGGAAGTCCTGGGGGATTGCCTCTCTAGCCAGAAGCAGATCACCGCCGCCTACAATACCTTTGCGGGCGAGTGCGTGGACCCTAGGCTGCGCAATGCCTTTCTGAACATCCTGGATGAGGAGCATTGCATCCAGGCGGATATTTTCAAGGACCTGAACGCCCACGGCTGGTATCTGCCGGAGCAGGCGGAGCAGCAGAAGATCAACCAGACGAGAAACAAGCTTACCCAAGGCTAAGAAACAGGCCCGCTCCTCCGCCGCAAGGCGGGGGAGCGGTTCCGTCCTATGTGCCTTTGTATTTCATCCGTGTGGCCTCGCCGCCCCGCAGGTGCCGTTCTGCCTTGTTCTTTTCCAAGACGGCCTTCACCTCCAGATACAGGCTGCGGTTGCACGCCGGCAGGCGTTGGGTGATGTCCTTGTGTACGGTGCTTTTCGAGATGCCGAAGTGTCCGGCGGCAGCCCGCACGGTGGAAGCGTTTTCGATGATCCAGGCCGCCAGGTCGCAGGCTCTGTCCTCCATATAAGTCCGAATACCCACCACTCCCTTTGGAAGAGTATATGCGCGCTTCGTCGGCGCATATGAAGAAGGACAGCGCTGTTACCGAAAATTCATCAGAAAATCAGAGAAATTTCATGGAAATCACTACGAAATAGAGGAACAAACTTCCTGCGAAATCGTCTATAATAGGGATAACGGATATACATTTCAGAACCGGCAAGGAGAACAAGATGAAAAAGACAAAAAAGATCCTGACCTTGATCCTGGCTGCGGTCCTCTGCCTGAGCCTCCTGGGCTCCCTGGCGGGCTGCAATAAGAACCCCGCCCCCAATAACGGCGGCAGCACCACCCCCACCCCCACCGCCGACAACGGCAACGGCGAAAACGGCGGAAACGGCGGCACCGCGACCCCGACGCCCGCTGCGGATACATACGTCTATAATGCAAAGTTCGTGCCCATTGTGAGTAGTTCCCTGGGCGGCTTCGAGCCCCTGGCCTGCCAGAACGGGCGCATCCTGGCCACCAGCTGGGAGAAGATCGGGGAAAACAACCCCGACGGCGCGATCCCGGAATATGAGGGGCAGTATGACGTTTACGGCATGAAGCTCTATTCCATCGGGCTGGACGGCAGCGTCCAGACGCTGGAGGGCTATCAGCCCATGGAGGTGGATGAAAACGGTTCCACCTATACCAACGGCATGGTGGTGACCCCGGAGGGCAAGATGGTCTCCATGGAGATCCTCTACCGGAATTGGTATGACGGCCCCGACGACGTGGAGCTGTATTCCGAGGAATGGTATCAGAAGCAGTATTACAACTACATGCACTATGAGCAGAGCTACTTTCTGCGCTTCCTGGCCGCCGACGGCAGCGAGGAAAAGCGCCTGGATATGTCCGACGTGCTGACCCAGGCCCTGGGGGAGAATTGGCATGACTCCTATTATCCCCAGAATTTCGTCCTGGACGACCAGGGCAGGGTCTACATCAACGCCAACCAGGCCATCATCGCCCTGGACGCCGAGGGCGGCTTCCGCCAGGTCCTGGAGTTCTCCAACTGGATGGAAAGCATCGTCCGGCTGAACGACGGGCGCATTGGCGTCCTGTACTATGGCGATACGGGCGAGCAGCTGACCATCCTCAATACCGAGACGGTGGCGCTGGACGAGGAGCAGAGCTATCCCATGGGCAATGTCTACAACATCACCGTGGGCGGCGGCGACTATGATTTTTACTACACCAACGGCTCCAACTTCATGGGCTACAAGCTGGCTACCGGCAAGGCGGAAAAGGTCCTCAACTGGATCAACGCCGACGTGGACCCCTCCAACGTGAACCGGGCCTTCGTGACGGAGGACGGGCAGATCGTCTCTCTCAGCAGCGAGTGGGACGAGAAGACCGGCGAGAGCACTTCCTCCGTGGTCCTGGTGACCAAGGTGCCCGCCTCCAGCCTCCCCAACAAGACCGTGGTGACCCTGGCCACCATGTACATGAACTGGGAGCTGCGGCGCATGATCGTGCAATACAACCGCAATAGCCCCGACGTCCGCATCGAGATCAGCGACTATTCCGAGTACAACACCGAGGAGGATTACGAAGCTGGTCTCACCAAGCTGAACACGGAGATCATGGCGGGCAACGTGCCGGATATCCTCAACCTCAACGGCCTCTCCGCCGGCAAGCTGGCGGCCCGCGGCATCCTGGCGGATCTGATGCCCTACCTGAACTCTGACGAGGAGCTGAAGGACCAGCTGTTTGACAACGTGCTGAAGGCCCTTATGTCCGACGGCAAGCTTTACCGCACCGCCTCCAGCTTCAACATCGAGACGGTCATGGGTTCCACCAGCATCGTGGGCGACAAGCCTGGCTGGACTCTGGAGGAGTTCAACGCCGCCCTGAAACAGATGCCGGCAGGCTGCGAGCCCTTCAGTCAGGGCACCACCAGAGACAGCATCCTGTCCTATTGCCTCAGCATGGAGATGAACCAGCTGGTGGACTGGTCCTCCGGCAAGTGCTCCTTCGATACCCCCGTCTTCACCGACATCCTCCGGTTCGCCAACCAGTTCCCCAAGGATATGGACTGGGAGAACATGGAATGGGAGGACGATAATGAGCGCATCGCCGCCGGGCGGCAGATGCTGATGAACGTCTGGCTCAGCGACTTTGAGAGCTATCAGATGTACGAGGCCATCTTCGGCGGCGAAGCCACCTTCATCGGCTTCCCCACCAGCGAGGGCACCGGCAATATGATGTCTTTCGACGACGCCGGCTACGCCATCTGCGCCAAGAGCAAGAACAAGGACGCCGCCTGGCAGTTCCTCCGCACCCTGATGACCGCGGATTACCAGGAGCAGTACGGCTACGGCCTGCCCACCAACCGGGTGGCCTTTGATAAGAAGCTGCAGGACGCCATGACCCCCGAATACATGCGGGACGAAAACGGAAACTTCATTCTGGACGAGAACGGAGAGAAGATCGAGATGTCCAAGGGCAGCTGGGGCTGGGGCAGCCTGCAGGTGGAGATCAAGGCCCTGACCCAGGCCCAGGCGGACAAGATCCTGGAGCTGGTGAACACCACCACCAAGGTGCAGAACTACGACGAAGAACTGATGCAGATGATCACCAGTGAATCCGAGGCCTTCTTCGCTGGCCAGAAGTCCGCCGAGGACGTGGGCCGCCTCCTCCAGAGCAAAATGACCATCTACATTAACGAGCAGAGATAAGACACAGAGATAAGACACTTGGGGCCGGGAGCTTTCCGCTCCCGGCCCGTGTTTTGCGCGGCCCAGTAAAATTCTGGGTATTTCCTCTTTTCAACGGCAGCTCACAGTGGTATAATACAGCATATTAGCAAATAATGTGTCACACACAAGGAGAAACGATATGAGAGACTATTTGATCGCCACTTCCTCCACGGCTGACCTGCCCCGTCCCTGGCTGGAGGAACACCATATTCCCTTCATCAGCTACAGCTACACCGTCAACGGTGAGCCGCGGGAGGACGATTGCCGGGAGGAATCCCGCGCCGCGGTCTACAAGGGGATGCGTGCCGGTGACGATTTGAAGACCTCCATGATCAACGAATACGTCTATTATGATTTCTTCAAGTCCCTGATGGAGGAGGGAAAGAACGTCATCTTCCTGGATATGTCGGAAAAGATGTCCGTTTCCTTTGAGAATGCCCGCCGGGCGGCGAATACCATCCGCGCGGAATACCCGGACCAGCACCTCTGCGTCATGGACACCCGCTGCATCTCCGGGGGCTTGGGCCTGCTGGTGATGAAGATGGTGGCCCTGAAGGAGGCCGGGAAGAGCTTTAACGAGGTCTGCACCTGGGGAGAGGAGAACAAGCTGCGCATCGCCCACCGCTTCACCGTGGACGACCTGAATTATCTCAAGCGGGGAGGACGCGTCTCCAACGCCTCCGCCCTCGTGGGCTCCATCCTGAATATCAAGCCGGTGCTCTATGTCCCCGACGGGGGCACCCTGGACGTGGCGAAGAAAGCGAGGGGCAGAAAGGCGGCCATGAACGCTATCCGGGACGCGGTGCTCTCCGACCTCAAGAGCCTGGACGTGACGGGGCATGAGATGCTTATCCTCCATGCCGACTGCCTGGCCGACGCAGAGTGGGTGCGGGATGAGGTGCGCAAGGCCCATCCGGAATATGGGCCCATAAGCATCAGCAGCCTGGGAGTCGTCATCGGCGCCCACACTGGGCCTGGCTTGCTGACGGTCTTCTATCTCTGCACTAAGCGCGTGCCCGGCTGAGTAAGGAGATAACAGTGAAGATCACCGCCCTTGCGGAAAACTCCTCGGCGCGCCCCGACCTGGGGAGCGAGCACGGCCTTTCCCTGTTTATCGAGACCGCCGATATAAGGCTGCTCTTCGACATGGGGCAATCCGGCCTTTTTGCGGAGAACGCCCGGAAGCTGGGCGTCGACCTGACCTCGGCGGAGCTGGCCGTCCTTTCCCACGGCCACTATGACCACGGGGGCGGCCTGCCGGTATTCCTGGAGATCAGCAGGCAGGCCCCGGTCTATCTCAGCTGCTATGCCTTTGACGAATGCCATAATGCCGAAGGGAAATACATCGGGCTGGACCCGGCGCTGAAAACCGAGCCCCGGCTCCGATTCACCGGGGAGGAAAGGGAGCTTTCCCCGTCCCTGCATCTTTATTCCTGCAACGAGCGGGAACGGAAGCATCGCCTCGACAGCGCCGGGCTCACGGTGATGCGGGAAGGGGAGCTCCGGCCCGACAGCTTCCGCCATGAACAATACCTGCTGATCGAGGAAAGGGGGAAGCGGGTGCTGATTTCCGGCTGTTCTCACAAGGGGGTCCTGAACCTGCTGGAATGGTTCCGGCCCGACGTGCTTGTGGGAGGCTTCCATCTGATGAAGCAGCCTGCGGACGAAGCCCTTGCGCCTTGGGCGGAATCCCTGGGAACGTGTACCGCCCGCCTATATACCTGCCACTGCACCGGTCTGGAGCAGTACCGCTGGCTAAAAAGCAGGCTCCCCGCCTTGGGCTATCTCTCCACCGGACAGACCATCGAAATCTGACAGACGAAGGGCGCGTTGCAAAATGCCCGTCACCGTCATTGCGAACCCGCGAAGCGGGTGTGGCAATCCGTTTCTCCTCGTAAAAAGGACGGATTCCGAGCCAGCGTGCCCGCTGGCTCGGAATGACAGGGCGGAATTCGCATTTTGCAACGCGCCCTTTCCAGCTCAAATCAGGATCCCGTTGCAGTGGTCGATCTCATGCTGGATGATCTGGGCCGTCCAACCGGTGTAGGTCTTGATCCGCAGCTGGAAAAGCTCGTTTTGATACCGGACCTTGATGCTCCGGTAACGCTTCGTCTTTCGCGTGCCGCTGAGGGAGAGGCAGCCCTCCTCCGCTTCAAAGGGGCCGTCGCGCCGGAGAATCTCCGGGTTGAACATGACTATGGCCTTGCCCCCGTCGTCAAAGATGATGATGCGCTTATTAACGCCGATCATATTGGCCGCCATGCCCACGCAGCCCTCCCGGTGGGCTTCCAGGGTGTCCTGCAGGTCCTGGGCAACCTGGGAGTCCTCTGCGGTAGCCGATACGGACTTTCTTGCCAGAAAAATGGGATCCTTCACGATAGGTTTGACCATATCCGATTTCCTCCATAGAGTTATTGCAATTCCGGAAAAACGTGAGTATACTATTCATAACAAGTTATAACCAGAAGTCCATCGCGGACAGGAGGAACCGCTATGAACGCAAAGGAGAATTATCTGACCATGCTTCGGGGGGAGATCCCCGAATACGTCCCCAGCATGTTCGAGCCCCGCGTCGCCCATTACAACGAGGAATGGCTCACCCCCGTCTATGCGCCCGACGGTCCCGTCGTCACCAAGCTGGGGGTGACGTATGTGGGCAGCAAAGACCTGAACAACGGCGCCATGCCCATGCCCGGCGTCCATATCCTGGAGGACATCACCAAGTGGCGGGACTGCATCCACACCCCGGATACCGGCAGCTTCGACTGGGAGGCCTACTACAAGGAGAAGACCAAGGACGTAGACCGCAAGACCCAATCCCTGGCCGCCACCGGCGGGGACTATTTCCTGACCCTGATCTCCTTCATGGGCTTTGAAAACGCCATGCTGGCCCTCTATGAGGAGCCGGAGGAGGTGAAAGCCCTCCTGGAATACGTCTCCGAGTTCTACATCGAGGTGCTGAAGCAGCAGATCCGCTGGCTGAAGCCGGACACCATCTCCATCATGGACGACGACGCGGCCCTGCGGGCGCCCTTCTTCAGCGTGGAGATGTACCGGGAATTCTTCAAGCCCTATCAGCAAAAGCACTGTGACCTGGCCCGTGAAAACGGCATCCTGTTGGAGCGGCACGACTGCGGCCGCAGCGAGCAGTTCGTCCCCGACTGGGTGGAAATGGGCATCCGCTCCTGGAACCCCGCCCAGACCACCAACGATCTGGTCTCCATCAAGAAGAAGTATGTGGGCAAGCTGGCCCTCTGCGGCGCCTGGGACAGCATGAAGTGGGCCTCCTGCGAGGATGAGGAGGAATACCGGGCGGCTTTGAAGGAATATGTGGATACCTTCGCCCCCGGCGGCGGCTTCGTCTTCGCGGCCTTCGGCGGCGGCGACCCCAACGCGCCCGGCGCCAAAATGCGCCAGGAGGCGGTGACGGACGTGTATGAGAACTACGCAAAGGATTACTACAAGACTCACTAATCCTTCAGGAACCCCAGGTATTCGTTGAATACGTTGAAGAGCATGTCCCCGGAGCAGACGGGCAGGAGTGCGTCGGCGGAACCGATCTGCACGAATTCAAAGCGTTCGCTGGCTCTGGTCAGCACCAGCACCGGGACGACCTCATAATCCGGTCCGAACATGATCTCCAGATAAGGGCAGTATTTGGCGGCCTGGAGCACTTCATCCTGCTCCGGGCCGTTTTTCATCTTGAATTCCAGGGAAAAGACCCGGTTCTCGGTGACGACCAGCACGTCGGCATAGATGCGCACATACTGGGCGCGCTTCACCCGCAGCTCGAATACGATCTCCCATCCCAGGCAGCTGTCCCCCAGCATCTCCCGCAAATCGGCGAACAGGGCGAGCATTTGCTCCCGGCAGTCCCGGAAGGAGTGGAGGAGGCCCCGCGTATCGCTGAGGCTTCGCCCGATGTTCCGGCAGCCCTCTGTCAGGGCGGCCAGCCAGGCCTCCTCGTCCAGGGCCAGAAAGTCCCCCACCAGGCCATAGTACCCGGAGAATTCCTGCAGGCCGCTGTGGGGGCGGGCCTGCCGCAGGATGCCGTGCCAGCGGTATTCCCCGTCCTGCCAGCATAATTCTCGCATCAGGGGGGAAGCGTACAGAATGTGATTCACTTTTCCGTGGTCCAGGGAGAGTGCTTTGGCTATCTCCCTGGCCTTGATGCCGCCGCTGCGGCAAATCAGGGCGCAAACGGCCCTTTCCGTTTCGTCTGCAAGCCGGAGTTCCTGTTTCATACCTATATTCCCCATATTCGCAGCCTTGCCCGCCGTATTATTCCAGCAGCCACTGCTGCCCGTCGGGCAGCTCCAGCAGGGAGCCGGGGAATCGGTCGATGATCTCCCCATCGGGCATGCGCCGCACCACGGTCTCCTCCCGGTAGTCCGGGTCCTCATACCAGCGGCTGAAATACAGCTTATCCCCCTCCCGGCAGCAGAAGCTCTCCGCGCTATGGATGGGGAAGTCCGCCTTTTCCGGCCAGAGGACCTGAAAGCGCTGACCCGTCTGTCGAGTCAGCATGAGCGGGGAGACGTGGGGCATCAGGTTGTAGCAGTCTTCCACCTCTCCGCGGGGCAGGGTGAGGATGGGGGAAAGGGCACCTATGGCATCGTCCCAGCTCAAAAGTCGGATCTCTCCGGTAGGAAAGTCCGCCAACAGGATCACCAGCTTCTCGCCGTCATAAGCGGGCACGCCGAAATACTGCCCTTCGCGGGCCTTCACCGGCTCTACCACCCGCCCCTCCGGGTAGTGGACGAAAATGAGACGATTGCGCCGGATGCGGTGCCCGTCCCGATAGAGTTCCTCCGCCTCGTACAGGTCCCCGGAAGTGTGATCCGTGCCCCAATACCAGCCCCCGCTGCCGGGCAGGGGAGCCAGGTAGGCGATCCCGCCTGTCACGATCCTTTGTATCATCGCATTTCTCCGTTTCCCTGTCGCTTACTCCTTCGCTGCCTGGTTGGAGCCGCCCGACCCCAGCTGCCCCGGCAGCACCTTCTTCTCCTTCGGGGGGAAGAGCGCGTCGAAGGCCGCAAAGGCTTCCGGCTCCCGCTCCGCGGCAAAGTATCCCTTCGGCGGTCCGTACACGCCCCGGACGCCCTTCAGGTAGCCTGGGATCAGCTCCCGGCAGAGGAAGAAGGAATCGTCCGCTCCCTCCGGCAGGTCGTGGTAACGGATGCCGAACTCCCTGGCGTAAGTAAAGCCGCTTTGGCCGTAGAACCTGATATTGCCCTCAAAGCACAGGGCGCCGCAGCCCAGGGCCCTGGCCCGCGCCAGAGAGTCGTCCAGCAGCAGCTTTCCGTAGCCCTGCCGCTGCAGATCGGGGGTGATGCAGATGGGCCCCATGGTCATGATGGGGAGAAGACTGCCGTCGTCCATGCGGATCTCGGCCCGCATGAACATGTTTTGCCCGATAAGTCGCCCGTCCTTTTCCATGACCAGGTCCAGATCCGGCACGAAGGCCGGATCGCTGCGCAGCCGGTGCAGCACGAAGTGCTCGTAGCATCCGGGGCGGTATACGTTCCAGAAAGATTCCCGCACCAGCTGTTCCACTGTCCGATAGTCCTTTTCTTCTTCTCTGCGTATCGTGATTCCCTTATCCATGGTTTCTTCCTTCTTTCTCCATTTTGGTGAGGCGTTCCTGCGCATCGTCCATGAGACCATCCAGCAGGGCCAGCACCGCCTCCTTGTCCTCCGCAGCGTCATATACGCTGTAGAGGAGGAACAGGGGAGCATAAAGCCTTACTGCCTCCGCCTTCGCGCCTTGCACGCCCAGGCCGGCAAAAAGGTCGGTGAGATAATTAAGAGGCCCGGCGGCCAGGTATTGCTGATAAAGCTGCCCCATCTCCGGGCTGCGGTACTGCTCCAGGGTCAGCATCCTGCGGAACCGGGCGGCAAATCCGTCCTGCGTCCAATATCGGAACATGGCTTTTCCGAAAAGCGGGATCTGAGCAGGGGAGAAAGCTCCGTAGGCTTCCGGCATCTCCTCCGCCGTCCCCTTCGGCAGTTCATAGGCCTGGGCCTGCTGGGCATCTCGCTGCTCCATCCGCCGCAGGATACTGTCGAAGATGTCCCGCTTGCTCCGATAGTGCTTGTACAGCGCTGCCTTCGTTATGCCCAGGCGGCCCGCGATATCGCTGACCGATACGGCCTCATAGCCCTGGGCAGCAAACAGGTCAAGGGCTGTCGGCAGTATCATTTCCTTCGTATCCCTCATCCGCATCGCCTCTTTTAGCATAGTAAACGATCGTTTACCATACAGTATAGTAAACGGCCGTTTACTTGTCAAGAGGTTTTCTGAGGGGACATGCTGGAATAACATATTGACATAGTATATTGGTAGGTATATAATTCACTAAAATACAAGATATGGAAACGGTCCGTCTGCCGCTTGCCGAAGGGCAACAGGGAAAGGAGTTATTTTGGAAAAGGACGTCATCAAACTGAAGGCCGATTTGCTCTGCATGGGCGCCAGGGTGGAAAGGGAGACAGCGAAGCTGCTGGAAGCCGAATACCCCCGCTTTTTCGACAAGGGCTTCATCCACGCGGTGAATATCCACACCCTGGACGCCAATATCAATATCAGCGTGGCGGAGGAGTTTTCCACCGTTTCTCCCTACCTCATCGTGAAGCGGGATAGGGAATACCGCATCACCGGCAACGGCTGGGACGAGCCCATCATCTTCTATGAGAATCTGCCCCATACGGGCACGGTGCTGGACGACCTGGCCCGGCTCCACAGCCCCACCTGCATCAATATCTGGCCCAGCACCAGCTGCTGCTACGACACGCCGGAAATGAAGTGCCGCTTCTGCTCCCTGCAGGCGGAAGCGGAGAAGCCCATGGACACCACGGAGCTGAGTGAAGCGCTGAAGATCCTGCTGGCGAAGGTGCCGAAGGAATACATCCTGAATTTCAGCGGGGGTACTTATCACGACCCGGACTGGATGGCCCGCTACTGGGCGGAGTTGGCTCGGAAGATAAGGGCCTTCAGCGACGTGAGCATCACGGTGGAATTCGCCCCGCCCTCTGACCTGGGCATCCTGCGGGAGATGAAGGAGGCGGGGATCAACGTCGTCATCATGAACCTGGAGATCGCCGATTCCGCCCGGCGCCGGGAGATATGTCCCGGGAAGAGCCACATCAGCTATGAGCACTATCACGAGGCTTTCCGGGAAGCGGTGAAGCTTTTCGGCTGGGGGATGGTATCCAGCGTGCTCATCGGGGGAATCCAGCCTAAGGAGGAGATCATGGCGGAGTGCGCAGTCATGGCCTCCGAAGGGGTATTCCCCACGGTCATGCCCTTCCGGCCCATGGACAACTGTGAATACTATGGGCTGGAGCGCTGCAAGCCGGAGGAACTGGCTGAAATGGCGGACTATCTGGGCGGGCTGCTGCACAAATACATGCTGGATTACCGGAAGCAGCCGGGCTGCACGGAGTGCGGCGGCTGCAGCCTGGAAAACGACTGCTACAGGAAAAAAGAAAAGCAACTGGCCAGCAATTGAATAAACCGTAAGGAGGTATAGCCATGAACACCCTGGACGCCATCAAGGCCAGACATTCCACCCGCGGATTCACCGACAAGCAGATCAGCGACGCCGATCTGGAGGCGATCCTTTTCGCCGGCGGACAGGCTGCGGTGGGCGGCGCCGACTTCAAGAGCCTGAAGATCTATGCGGTGCAGGACCCGGAGCTTCTGAAGGCCATTGACGAGTCCTCCGCCAAATCGCGGCCCGGCAGCTTCCATCCCCTCTACGGGGCGCCGACCCTGGTGGTGCTGGCCTCCAAGGAGAGCATCCTGAAGAACATCGAATTCACCAACGCGGGCTGTATCATCCAGAATATGATGGTGGCCGCGGCGGACCTGGGCATCGACAGCATCTATCTCTGGATGTCCATGTACGGCATCAACAACGATCCGGAGCTGGTGAAGCGTCTGGGCTTCCCCGAAGGCTTCACATGCGTGGGCACCGTGGCCCTGGGTTATGAAGCCAAAGAATTCCCCAAGCTCAGGGGAGACGAACAGCGCATCGAAGTGACCTATCTCCGGTAAGTGCCCGACCAGCGAACCTCCTCCGAAATCTCTGGATTCGGGGGAGGTTTCTTCTTCCGGAAACGACGCGGCGGGGAAGATAGCGGTTGATGTTGCCGCCGCGATTTGGTATAGTGTACCCGTACGGATACCCCGGCGGAAAGGACGAAGAAATTATGAAGCGTAGAGCCCTGTGCTGCATCCTGTTGGCAGCGGCCATCCTGGCTGCCCTCTGCGGCTGCGTCGGAAAGCCGGACAATCCTCCCTATGAGCCGGATACCTCTCCGCCGCCGCCCCTGAAGGGCGTCTTCAGCTCATCCGGCGGGACCATGACATTCAATGGGGACGAGCGTACCGTGGTGCTGGACCTGGAGCCCGGTTTCGCCGCCCGGACCGGATTGCCGGAGGGGCACAGCGAGGGGACCTATGTGTTCATCCAGGACCTTCCGCCCCACGGCCATGTCCCCGTGCGCTATGACACTGCCCACAATTTGGACATCACCGTCGGGGAGGGGGAGATGCGCATCTTCGTCTCCCTGGACATTGGCTTTGCCGCCGATGACGGATCCACCGCCACCGTATTCATCGGCGCCGTCACGGAGGAAGCCATACCCATTCTCCTGACCGACGAGGGCTATGAAACCGTCCTGTTCCAAAAGACAGGGCAGGGCAGCTGAAGCCGGGGGTGATCCTGTCCATCCTGTGAATTGGCTGATATTGACGAAAGCATCCCGGAAAACAGCAGAGGTTTCGGAGGCAGCAGCAATTGTTTTCGACCCGAAAAAACCGCCATTCCTAAACCGGATTGAACCGAAGAATCATTGAAGGGAGATCACAAACATGAACATGGAACTCTGGATCCGCGAGCAGATCGCGACGCAGAACAAAAAAGCCATGCCGCTCCTGTCCTATCCGTCAGTGCAGCAGCTGTTCATCACGGTGGACAAGCTGGTCAACTCTTCCACCGAGATGGCCCTGGGCGTCCGCCTCATCGCGGACCGGTACAACATGCCCTTTGCAACGACCTATATGGATCTGTCTGTGGAAGCCGAGGCCTTCGGCGCCAAGTGCACCTATCACACCGACGATATCCCCACCATCACCGGGCAGCTCGTCTCCACCCAGGAGGAGGCCGACGCGCTCCAGATCCCGGAGATCGGCGCGGGGAGGACGGGGAAGGTCCTCCGGGCCCTGGGTAAGACCCTGACCCTGGTGACCGACCGGCCGGTGTTCGCCAACTGCACCGGGCCCTTCTCCATGGCGGGCCGTCTGATGGACGTGAACGAGATCCTGCTCCTGACCTACGAGGAGCCTGAACTTGTCCACGCCGTCCTGGAAAAATGCACCCAGTTCCTTTTAAAGTATATCAAGGCCATGAAGATGATCGGCGCGAACGGCGTCATCATGGCGGAGCCTCTCGCCGGCCTGATGTCCCCCGGCCCCATGCAGGAATTCTCTTCACAGTATGTGCGCCGGATCATCGATGAGCTGCAGGACCGGGATTTCGTCTTCTGCTATCATAACTGCTCCAACGCCATTGAGAAGAAGGTGGACGCTGTGATCGCCACCGGCGCGAAAATGTTCCACTTCGGGGATAAGGCGGATATGTGGCAGCTGCTGAACACCCTGCCCAGGGATGTGATCGTCATGGGCAATATCAGCCCCTCCGCCGTGTTCATGTGCGACAGCACGGATAAGATGGCCGTGGATACGCAGAACCTTCTGCGGCAGTGCATGGTGTTTGAGAACTTCATGATCTCCTCCGGCTGTGACATCACCGCCGCCACGCCTTTGGCCAATATCGACAAGTTCTTTGAGGTCGTCAACCTGGGCTACCATAAGGCGAAGATGTGGGGGCAGATCCACCGGTGGTATCCGCTGCCCGAAGTGTGAGTTTTCCGGTATCAGAAAAAGGATGCCGGAACAGAAGGTCCGGCAGCGCAGGGGACGGGACCGGCGGCGAGGGACGACAAAACCATGCCCGCCGCCGCAAGGATTCCGGCTGACAGCGGCAAAACAGCTGCGTACCGTGAAAGCATTATCCCGCGAAAACAGGAAACCGGGGAGACCATGGCGTCTCCCCGGTTTTTTGCAGTATAAGCCTTGAAGATGCCCGCGCAGAAATCCCCCCGCCTCAGGGCCGCAGCAGCCGCCCTTCTGCCAGGTCCCGCTCCGCCTGCGCCCGGAGTTGTACATGCAGCTTCTTTCCGGTTGCGTTCCGGGGCAGCTCGTCCACGAAGGCGTAGTGGCGGGGGCACATGTAGGAGGCCAGGTCGTCGGAGGAGGTACAGAGCCGGTTCAGCTCCTGCACCGTCAGGGCGGGATCCTCCGGCACGATATAGGCGCAGACGCTCTGGCCGCGGGAGGGATCGGGCAAGCCCACCACCATGCAGTCCCCCACGCCGGGAAAGGCGGAGATGACCTCCTCCAGCCGGGCGGGGTAGATGTTCTCCCCCATACAGATGATCATGTCGTCCTTTCGCCCCAGCAGGGTGACATATCCATCCTCGTCCCAGGTACCGACGTCCTTGGTATAGAACCAGCCGTCCCGGAAGCGGGCCTTGCTCTGCGCCTCGTCCCCCACGTAGCAGAGAGCGGATTTTTCCGGGGCGAAGATGAGGATCTCCCCCTGGGTGACCCCATCCGCGGGCACGGTGTCGGCGGGCCCGGCCCCCTCCTCGCTGAGCCTTACCAGCCGCACCTCGTCCCCAGTACAGCTCCGCCCGGCGCTGCCCGCCCGTTCCGGCAGGTCGAAGGGCCGCAGGAAGCTGTTCCAGAAGGTCTCGGTGGTGCCGTAGCCGTTGAAGATGTTGGGGGTCAGCAGCTTTTGGAAACGGATGCAGTCCGCCTTTTCCAGGGGGCTGCCCATGGTGACGATGCCCTTCAGCCCGGTGAGGTCCGCCGGGTGCTTCTCCTGCCGCAGGGCCAGCTGCCGCAGGGCGGAGGGCACGCCGATGAGGAAGGTGACCCCGTACTTTTCCACGCAGTCCATGCAGGCCTTGGCGCTGAACATCCGCAGGATCACCAGGCTTGCCCCGGCGTAGAGGGCGGGGGTGACGCCCCCGGAGTGGAGGCCGCCCCGGTGGAACCAGGGGGTCATGTTCATGGTCACGTCCAAAGGGGAGAGAGGGAAGTGCATGATGGCGTCGTGGGCGGAGAGAACCTCGTTCACGTTGCACAGGGGCACGCCCTTGGGGGTGCCCGTGGTGCCGGAGGTGCCCAGTCGGGTCACTTCCGCGTACATATCCGGGGTGAAGTCCGCTTCCGGTGAAGTGTCGGGGAATTCTGCCAGCAGCCGGTCAAAGTCCCGGTGCCCCTCCGGCAGCGCAGGATGCAGGCCGCGGTAGTCCACGGCGGCGACGAGGGCGGGCCTGTGGCGGCACAGGGCCAGGGCCTTATGGGCCATGTCCTTCACGTCCCAGTCGTAGATGTAGGCCTTGGGCTTATCCCGGTCGATGAGCCGGGCGGTCTCGCCGGGGGAGAGGTTGAAATTGGCGGGCTCGTTCACCGCCCCCAGCTTCTGGGGGGCGACGTAGCAATAGACGAACTGGGGGGAATTGTAGAGCTGATAGAGGACCACGTCCCCGGCCCCTACGCCGTGGGCCTTGAGGGCGTTGGCCAGGCGGTTTGTCTCCCGGTCCAGGCGCTCGTAGCTCCAGGTTTCCTCCCGCATGGGGTCGATCATGGCCGTCTTTTTCGGGCTGCGGCCCACGCTGCGGCGGAAGCCCGCCAGCCAGGTAAAGCTGCGCTCAAAGACCCGGCGGAAATTCTCCGCGTCGTAGGTATAGCTCATTCCGCCCGCCCCACGATCAGGGAAGAATTCTGCCCGCCGAAGCCGAAGGCGTTGGACATGGCGGCATGGAAGCTGGCCCTCCGCCCGATCTCCGTCACCAGGGGGAGAGGGCAGGCTTCGTCCGCTGCCGTGAAGCCCAGGTTGGGGGGCAGCAGGCCCGTTTCCAAGGCCTTTACGCAGGCGATCAGCTCCGTGACGCCCCCGGCCCCCATCATGTGGCCCGTGGCCCCCTTGGTGGAGCTGACGGGGGGGATCTCCGCCCCGAAGACGGCGCGGATGGCGGCGGCCTCCGCCTCGTCCCCCTTGCGGGTGGCGGTGCCGTGGGCGTTGATATACCCGATGTCCGACGGGCTAAGGCCGGCTTCCCGCAGGGCCAGGCCCATGCAGGCGGCGGCCTGCGCCCCGTCTGGTCGGGGAGATACAGGGTGATAGGCGTCGGTGTTGTTTCCCCAGCCCAGGAGCCGGGCCAGCAGCCGCGCGCCTCGCGCTTTTGCGTGATCTTCCGTTTCCAACACCAGGGCGCCGCCCCCTTCGCCCAGCACGAAGCCGCTGCGGTCCGCGCTGAATGGGCGGCTCTCCCCCAGAGGAGAGAGGGCCCGCGTTTTGTGGAGACTCAGGATAGCCTGCGGGCAAATAGCCCCTTCACCCGCCATGACCACCACGGCGTCGGCCATGCCGCCCTTCAGCAGCAGGGCCCCCATGGTCACCGCATCCCCCCCGGAGGAGCAGGCGGTGCCCACTGTGAGGCTGGGGCCCCGGATGCCCCGGCGGATGGCGAACTGGGCGGCGGCCATGTTGCCCATGTATTTCGTCATGAGCTTGGGGTCGCCCCCCTTGCCGCCCTCGTCCAGCTGCTGCTGGGCGCGGGACAAGTAGTCCATGCCGTGCAGGGCGGTGCCCATCACCACGCCCACCCGGTCAGAGTCCGTATCCAGGCCGCTTTCCTCCACAGCCATGACCGCCGCGGCGATGGCATAGCGGGCGAAGGGGGCAGTGTCCAGCACCAGGGGATTGGGCATGTAGTTCCTGGGATCGAAGTCCCGCACCTCCCCGGCCCAGCGGATGGGCAGATTAGAGGCGTCGAAGCTTTGTATCTCTCCGATGCCGCAGCGGCCGGAGACGAGGCCCGCCCAAAAGGCCTCTGTGCCGGTGCCCAGGGGCGTCACCGCCCCGGTGCCGGTGATAACGATCTTCCTTTCCTCCACGGCTCAGCCTCCCACGTTCCGGAAGGCCAGGCAGGCGTTGTGGCCGCCGAAGCCCAGGGAAACACTGATCGCCGCCTCGAATTCGGCCTTTCGAGCCTTCAGGGGAACATAATCCAGGTCACAGTCCGGGTCCGGCTCCATAAGGCCGATGGTGGGCGGGGCGATCCCTTCTTTAAGGGCCAGTACGCTGACCACGGCCTCCGCCGCCCCCGCCGCCCCCAGCATGTGGCCGGTCATGGACTTGGTGGAGCTGATGGTGAGCTTCCTTGCCCGCTCCTCCCCGAAGGCCTTCTTGAGGGCCAGGGTCTCCGCCTTGTCGTTCATGGGGGTGCCGGTGCCGTGGGCGTTGACGTAGATGCGCTCCGTGTCCAGGCCCGTTTCCGCCCAGGCGTCGGCGATGGCCCTGGCACCGCCCTCCGCCTCCGGGTGGGGGGCGGTCATGTGGTAAGCGTCGCAGGTGGAGCTGTAGCCCGCCAGCTCGGCGTAGATCTTCGCGCCTCTGGCCTTGGCATGCCCGTATTCCTCCAGCACCAGCACGCCCGCGCCTTCCCCCATGACGAAGCCGGTCCTGCGCCTGTCGAAGGGCAGGGAGGCGGCCAGGGGATCGTCAGAAAAGCTGAGGGCCTGCATGCTGCTGAAGCCCGCCGCCGCCAGGGCGTTCACCGTGGCCTCCGCGCCGCCGGCGATCATGGCGTCGGCGTAGCCGTGGCGGATAAGGCGCATGGCCTCCCCGATGGCGTTGGAGCCGGAGGCGCAGGCGGTCACCGCGGGCATGGCAGGGCCCTTGCAGCCAAAGCGCATGGCGATCATGCCGGAGGCCATGTTGGCGATCATCATGGGGATGAAATAGGGGCTCACTCGCTTGGGCCCCCGCTCTATTAGCTTCTGATGCTCGCTCATGAAGGTGGCGATGCCGCCGATGCCGGTGCCGATGTAGACGCCCAGGCGCTCCGGCGCCACGGTGCCCATGAGGCCGCTGTCCTCCATGGCCTGGCAGGCGGCCCCCATGGCGAACTGGGTGTAAATGTCGCTGTGGAGCACATCCAGCTTCTCCATGTACTGCCGGGGGTCGTAGTCCCGCACCTCGGCAGCCACCTTCACCTTATAGTTGCTTGTATCGAAGCGGGTGATGGGGCCGATGCCGCAGACCCCCGCCTTGATGTTTTCCCAAAAGACCGGCAGGGTATTCCCCAGGGGGCTGACGATGCCCATGCCGGTGACGACGACTCGATTCATTCCTGTCCTCCATTGACCTTCTCCACCAGCCAGGAGAGGGTCTCACAGTACTGGGGCATCCGTTTTTTCAGGTTCAGGGGCTTGCGGGTCAGAGCGTCGATGAAGCAGTGTTCGCTCCTCCCCGTGACGATGAGGCTGCCGTCCTCTCCCCGGACCTCGTATTCATAACGCAGGCGGATACCGTTGAAATAGCGGGGAAGGGCATAGACGCTGACCTTGTTCCCGTATTTTGCCGCGCTCTTGTAGTCGCAGGCCACGTTTACCACCGGCATGAGGATGCCCTGGGCTTCGATCTGCCGGTAGTCGATGCCATATTCCCGGACCACCTCGTCCCTGGCCTCCTCGAACCAGCGGATGTAGTTGGAGTGGTGGACGATGCCCATCTGGTCCGTTTCGTAATAAGCCACCCGGTGGATGAAGGGTGTAAGATTCATGCTTTTGCCTCCTGTCCGATGCGCCGGAAGCGCCCATAGCGCCCATCCAGCAGCGATTGCGTATCCAGGGCCAGAAGCTCTTCCAGCTCCGCGCTCAGCTCCCGCCGCAGCCCGGTGTAGTATTCCTCTTTGCCCAGCCCTTCTTCCGGGATGATCCGCTCGATCATGCCTCCCGCCAAGGCGTCGCGGGCGGTGAGCTTCAGCTGGGCCGCGGCCTCCGGGGCCCGCTTGGCGTCTTTCCAGAGGATGCTGGCGCAGCCCTCCGGGGAGATGACGCTGTAAATGGCGTTTTCCAGCATCCAGACCCGGTCCGCCACCCCCAGGGCCAGGGCCCCGCCGCTGCCCCCTTCCCCGATGAGAAGGGAAATGACTGGGGTGCGCAGGCCCATCATCTCCATGAGGTTCTCCGCGATGGCCTGCCCCTGCCCCCGTTCCTCCGCGCCGATGCCGCAGTAGGCGCCGGAGGTGTCGATGAAGCAGACCACCGGCCGGTGGAATTTCTCCGCCTGCTTCATGAGCCGGAGAGCTTTCCGGTAGCCCTCCGGCTGGGGCGCACCGAAGCTGCGGAGCATTCTCTCCCGGAGGCTGTGGCCCTTTTCGATGGCGATCACCGTGACGCTCCTGCCCTCCAGCTCCGCAAGGCCGCCCACCACGGCGCCGTCGTCGCCGCTGCGCCGGTCCCCGTGGAGCTCAAAGAAGTCCGTGAAGACGCCCCGGATGAAATCCAGGCCGGTGGGCCGCCGGATGGAGCGGGCCAGCTTCACCGTTTCGTAAGCACTGCGGCTCATGCGCTGGCGCCTCCCTTCGCTGCATGGGTTTTCAGCAGCCGGGCGATCAGCTCCCGCTGCCGGCTCCGGGGCACGATGGCGTCCACGAAGCCGTGCTCCAGCAGGAATTCTGCCGTCTGAAAGCCCTTGGGCAGGGCCTTGCGGGTGGTCTGCTCGATGACCCTGGCCCCGGCAAAGCCCACCGTGGCCCCCGGCTCCGCCAGGATGATGTCCCCCTCCATGGCAAAGGAAGCGGTGACGCCGCCGGTGGTGGGGTCCGTCAGGACGGTGAGGTAAAACAGCCCCGCGTCGGAATGGCGCTTCACCGCGCCGCTGGTCTTCGCCATCTGCATGAGGGAGTATAGCCCCTCCTGCATCCTGGCCCCGCCGGAGACGGTGAAGCCCACCACGCTGAGGCGGTGCGCGAGGGCGTATTCAAACAGGCGGGTGATCCGTTCCCCCACGGCGCATCCCATGCTGCCCATCATGAAGTAGGGCTCCATGAGGAACAGGCAGCATTTCTGCCCCAGGATCTCCGCCGTGCCGCAGATCACGGCCTCGTCCTCCCGGCTGGAGGTGCGAGTGGTCTCCAGCTTGTCGGCATAGCCGGGGAAGCCCAGGGGGTCGCCGCTGCGGACGTCGGAAAACATCTCGCGGAAGCTGCCCTTATCCGCCAGGTAGCGGAGCCTGGCCCGGACCCCCATGCGGAAATGGTAACCGCAGGGGCAGACGTTCAGCCCGGCCCAAAGGCGGCTCAGGGGAATGGCGTTATGGCAGTTGGGGCAGGTCTTCTCCGGCTCCCGCTCATCGCTCTGCACCGGGGCCGCGCTGCGGCCGCCCTGCTCCAGCTCGTTTTTCGGCTGAAAGAGAAATTCCAGAAAGGGCATTTACCGTCCCTCCATCAGGGTGAGATCATAATTCCCGCTCATAAACGGCTCTCCGGACAGGATGCGCAGCTGCTCCCCGATGTTGGTGGGAATGCCCTCGATCACCAACTCGCAGAGGGCGGCCTTCAGCTTACGCACCGCCTCCTCGCGGGAGCGGGCATAGACGATGAGCTTGCCGATCAGGGGGTCGTAGTAGGGGCTGACCTCCACTCCCGGCACCAGGTAGGTGTCGAAGCGGACGAAGTGGCCGCCGGGCACGTGGAGCATGCCCAGCCTGCCGGGGGCCAGGGCGTTGATGCGGCATTCCATGGCGCTGCCCGCCATAACGATCTGCTCCTGGGTAAAGCGCAGGGGCACCCCCGCGGCGGTGCGTATCTGCCATTTCACCAGGTCCAGCATGGTGAGCATCTCCGTCACCGGATGCTCCACCTGCAGGCGCACATTCATCTCCATGAACCAGAAATCCCCCGCCTTGTCCAGCAGGAATTCCATGGTGCCCACCCCGGTATAGCCGATCTTCTTCACCGCCTCCGTGACCCCCCTGGTGAGGGCGGCCCGCTGCGCCGGGCTGACGCCGGGGGAGGGGGATTCCTCGATCAGCTTCTGATGCCGCCGCTGCACGGAGCAGTCCCGTTCTCCCAGGCAGACCACATTTCCCCCTTCGTCGGCCAGGATCTGCATTTCAATGTGGCGGGCGGGCCAGACGTACTTTTCCAGGTACAGCGCCCCGTCCCCGAAGGCGGAGGCACATTCCGCCACCGCCAGGGGCCATGCCTGCCTGAGCTCCTCCGCGCTTTGCAGCAGACGGATGCCCCGTCCGCCGCCGCCGGAGCGGGCCTTCAGCATCAGGGGATAGCCCAGCTTTTCCGCCTTCTCCAGGGCCTCCTCCAGGCCGGAGAGGACGCCGGTGCCGGGTATGGGGCGCAGGGAAGTGCCCTCCACCAGCTTCTTCATCTCCGTCTTGTCCCCCAGGCGCTCCATCAGCTCCGGGTCCGGCCCGATGAAGACGATGCCGTTGCGGATACATTCCCTGGCAAAGCGGGCGTTTTCCGAAAGAAAGCCGTAGCCGGGGTGGATGGCCTGGGCTCCGGAAATGAGGGCCGCGGAGAGGATGCGCTCCCCGCAGAGATAGCTGTCCTCCGCGGCGGCGGGGCCGATGCAGTAGCTTTCGTCCGCCAATGCCGCGTGGAGGGCGTCTCTGTCCGCTTCGCTGTACACGGCCACCGTGGCGATGCCCATCTCCTTGCAGGCCCGGATGATGCGCACCGCGATCTCGCCCCGGTTGGCGATCAGGATCTTTGAAAACATGTCAGCATGCTCCGAATCTGCATATTACAGGACCGCAAAGGAAAACTCTGCTTTTACACAGAGCGTATCCCCCACGTAGCCCTCGCCCTCGGCGAAATAGAAGGGCTTTTTCACCCGCGTGACCCGGCAGCGGGTCTCGAACAGGTCCCCCGGCCGGACCGGGGCCTTGAAGCGCACCTTGTCCAGCCCCGTATAGCGGGGGCTCTTGCCCGGCGTCATCTCCCCTGAAAGGAGCACCCAGACGCTCTGGGCCAA
>JAEEGK010008102.1_pt1 | contig 24891 bp, 16 predicted proteins | sample 8958771 | NCBI WGS metagenome assembly JAEEGK01 (sample SAMN16246547, study PRJNA631951) | gut metagenome | biome: gut microbiome; feature: rumen; material: SC-attached | host: Bos | place: Iran: Karaj | collected 2018-10
TTTTTATTTTTATAAATCTTTTTTTTTAATTTTTTATATTTTCAAGATATAAACTATTGTCAATTTTCTTTACACATTGGGATATAAGTATTTTTCAGGATATTTATCATTAAATATTCAAATTTCTTCTAAAATATATAAAACCTTTAAGATATTTTTAAAAAATAATGAAAATAGAGTATTTGTCCTATAATTTATACTAAAAGATATGATTAAAATGAAGATTTAAGAAATAATTGAAAAAATGAAGGATATTAATAATTATTATTTTTTATTTAATATTTTTTAAAATCTAAATAATTATATCATATATATTTTATGAAATTATAAAACTAAATCATCATATTTTTTATTATTATAGAACTCATTATAAATTAATGGTTTTTTTTTATTTTTATAAAAAGTCAAATTCATTTTTTCAATTCTTATTGGATATTTAGAAATTAAATTAATATTTCTTTTTATTTTATTATATTTAAATATATCACAATATAATTTATCACTTATATCAACTGAATAATGATTTTCCAACATCTTATCTTTTTTTTTATTTAAAGAGCCTAAAAATAAATTTGTTTTAGTTAATTTAGGAAAAATAATATTAGTAGTTCTTTGAATAAAATTAATATTTTTTATAATTATTTCTAATTTTTTTCCAAATGAATTCTCTATTGGATATGGATTAAATCTTGATATTATATCATCATTTATTTCTCCATTTAAATTTTTCTTATTTTTTTTTGAACGAATATATCTATTGTCATAATTAATTCTTTCAAATTCTTCATCTATTTTTTCTTTATTTTTTGTTTTTGATTTATGAAAAATAGATAATACAGATCTTGATTTAGGTTTATTTTTATTTATTTTTGATTGTATTCTGTTAATTTTATTTTCTAAATTATTTATAATTGATATTCTTTCACTAAATGGAATTATAAATTTATAATATTGTTTTCCTTTCTTTTTATTTAATTTTGCCATTTCTGGATTTAATTTTGGTGTTTTTAAATTGATAGGTTGTTGTTTTTGTGTTATTGATGATGATAATTTAATTTTTGAAATTTGTCTACTTGAATAACTTTTATTTTCAAATTGTGAATTTTTAAATATTATTTGATCAATGGTATTTTTTGGAAAAATATAACTATTATTTCTATTTTTTTTTAAAGTTTGATTTAAATTATTCTCTATTTTATTATCTGAAATCTTTTTCATTTTTTATACTTTTATTATTAATCATAAAAATAACTATTTATTCTTTTTATTTAAACAAAATATAAAAACTTTTTATTTTATAATAAACTAATTAAAATATTAAATATATTTGAGAATCATATATAATAAATTTTTTTATAAAAAAATATATGATTTTTTTAAAGCAAAGAAATTGTTTATGATTATGTATTTAATTACAAAAAAATTAAAATGGGGAAAATAAATAAAGATAAATCAAAAAAAAATATAAATGGAAATATTAATAATAATCATTTAAAAGTAGAAATAAATCAAAATAATAATAATAGTAATTCCTCCTTTATAAAAAAAATAAATACTCATTTTGAACAAATTGGAATAAATAGAAATAATTCTATTGAAATAAATCAAAAGAAAATAAATACTCCAGATAAAATACACAGTATAAATAAATTGAATTCTCCTTTTTCTGCAAAAGATTTAAGAAATATAAATAATTCATCGATAAAAAAAAGTAATCTTAAAAAATTAAAATCATCCTCACATAAAAATGTTAATTTTTCTTTGACACCAGATATTAAAAAAAAAAATTTAAATATTCAGTTAAATAATAATAATAATAATAATAGAAAATCCATTCCTAAAATTCCTACAAACAATTTTCCAAAAATAAATATAACTTATTTTAATAGTGTCAATAAAGCTGAGGAAGAAAATAACAAATTAAAAAATGATACAAATTCAAAATTATATTTAAACAATTATATAGATAAAAAAGATAAAAGTAAAACTGAAGACAATTTATTAAATTTACAAAATGAAATAAAAATATTATTTAAATTAAAAACTCAAAATTTAATATATACAAAACATTTTAGTATTTTTAAAGGATTTAGTGCAGTATCATTTAAAAATTTTGAAGATACAAATGAAGATAAATTACATATTGGAATTAATAATAAATTACCTTTATCACCAAATTCTTTAATTAATTTATTTTCTATTTATGATGGTCATAAAGGAGATAAAGTTTCAATTTATTTAAAAGATAATTTTCATAATTATTTATTTAAAAATGAAAAATTAATTGATAAACCAAAAGAAGCATTAAAAGAAACTTTTGATTATATGGAAAAAAATATATTAAAAGATAATTCATTAAATAAATATGGTTCAAGTATTTTAGTTTTATTAAATATTGATAAATATATGTATATTGCAAATTTAGGAGATTGTAGAGCGATAATATCAATTGATAATTCATTTGAAGTTAGTCAATTATCAAAAGAACACAATATTTTTGATATAAATGAAAAAAATAGAATTGTAAATTTAGGAGGAATGATAAAATATAATAAAAATGATAAAAAAAATTATAAAATAATACCTGGTGATATCCCAATTACAAGATGTATAGGCGATATAAAAAGTAAATCTGAAGAATTTGGGGGAATTCCAAAAATGATTTCATCTATTCCAGATATTATTAAAATTAAATATAATGAAAATATTGATTATATTATATTAATTAGTAGTGGAATTATTGAATATCTTAATAATATTGATATTGCTATTATAATTTATGAAATTATAAAAGAAGGAGTATTAAAAGATTATTCATTTGAAAAAACAATAGAAATAATAAATCAAAATTTAATATATACTGCTATTGAAAGAGGTTCAAAAAAAAATTTATCTTTTATATTTATTTGTATGAATAATTTATATAAAGTATTCAAAGAAAAGAAAATTAATATTATTAATCAAATACTTTCAAGATTAAAAATATCAATAAATGATAATGATGAGCAATTAATGAATAAATATTATTGTAACAAAAATAATGTCTTATATACATTTATTGAAGAAATATATAATCCTTTTGAAAATAAAAAAATAACTGATAAATTTAAATATTTAATTGATGGTAATGAATCAGAAAAAAGTGGTTTAAATAGTCGAACAAAAAGAACAAATATATATGAAGAAAATAAAAAGGAAATGAGGTCCTTTTCAAATTCATTAATAAAGATAAATATAAATGATCAAATATCATCATCTTCACAAAAAAAAAAAAATATTTTTTGTGGACTATGTTGTAAGTAATTTAATTGTATATTGGAGTCAATATATTTTTATCTTATCTATTTTATATATATATAATTAATAGATATATTCAAAAAAAAATTGAATTCTAGATTTTAGATTAATATATATACAATTATATAATCCTCAATAATTAAATACATGTAATAAATAATAAAATAATTTAATATAATAGAAAAAAAAACCCCAAAATTAAAAAGTAAATAATAAATTTAACTAAAAAAAAATATAACAAAAAATAAAAAAATTTAAACATGGGTTGTAGTAATTCTAACACAAAAGAAATAACACAACATAATTTAAATAATAAACATATCCCAAAAAAATTATATTCCTCAAAATCAGTATTAATATGCATATTTTGTGGTGGAGAAAAATGTATGCATGAAAATTATTTAGAAAACCCAACTCACAATGCAATAGTAGGATTAAATTCAGATCAAATAGACGAAAATTTATTTGCAAGTCAAAGACCATCAAATATCTTAATAGAGCAATTTAATTTAATAGAACAATTTAAAAATAAAAATATAGGTTTAATTGTTAATCTTCAACAACCAGGTGAACATCCTTTTTGTGGTCCTAATAAAGGTTTAGATGAAGAAAGTGGTTTTTCATATTCTCCTTCAAAATTTGAAATTCATTCTATTAAAGTTAAATTATTTGCATTGATTGATTTAAATGTTCCTGATAGTCTTAATTCAATGTTAAATATTGTTAAATTAATGTATTATTATATTAATGATTTAAAACAAAAAGTTTTTGTTCATTGTCATGCTGGATTAGGAAGAACTGGAATTACTATTGTTTGTTATAAAATTTTTAGTGAAGGTGTTTATTATGAAAAAGCTATTATGGAAATTAGGAAAATTAGAAAAAAATGTGTTCAAAATAGAAAACAGGTTCAGTTTTGTAAAAGGTTTTATTATTATATTTTAAATTTAAGAGAAATTTTTACTTATGAGAAATGTAATATTGATTTGTTTATTGAAAATCAAAATGAATTAAATGTTGGAAAGTATAAATTTAATCATTTTAAATATAATTATTTTGTTCCTTTGATTTTACAATATTTATTTGATTGTATTTTAAAAATAAAAGAACAATTTATTAATTCTGTAATTGATTTTTATAAAGATTTTAATAAAGTTTTTTCTGGTAAAATTAGAGAAAATAATAAAGATTTTGATATATATATTAATAATATTAATATAGGTAATTTTGATATTTTACAAAAAACAAATGATATTATTTTAATTATTGAATTAGCATATTATTGGTTAAAAAATTGTGTTAAATATTGTATTTCTATTGAAAGTATATCTAATTTATCTGATAATTTTACCAATTATAAAAATTGTTTTAACGAATACGAATTAGAAAATATAGTATTTTGTATTAATTTTCTTAAAAATTTCGAATGTCAAAATAAGGAAGAAGAGAATGAAAAAAATTTAATGATAAAAAATTTATTTATTTCTTTAATAGAAGAAGATAATAATAATAATAATATAAATGATAAATTTATTGATTTTATTAAATATTTAATTGTCAATATAGAAGATAATAGTATTCACTTTCAAAATATTAATGAATTAAATGAATCTGAAAATTTAATTTTTACAAATAATAGAAATATAAATTCAAGAAAAGAATCTATAAATCATAATAAAATAAAAAGAAACAATTATGAAGATAGTTTAATTTTTCAAATTAATCACTCAAAAAAACCTTGGATAATAGAAGAAGATTGTTGAAATTTTTTTTTTTATATATTGTTAAAAATATATATTTAAATATTAATATATATTATTTTAAAATTTAAATGAACAAAAAAGAAAAAAAACTATATTCCAAAAAGATATTGAGTAAAACAATCATTTTATTTATATTAAAGTTAAAAGAAACAACTTTGAATTTTTATACATAATAGGAAAAGGAGGTTTTGGAAAAGTATGGAAAGTAGAAAATAAAAGAACAAAAATAATATATGCATTAAAAGAAATGTCCAAAGTAAAAATAATAGATAAAAAAAGTATAAATTGCATAAAAACTGAAAGAAATTTATTATCAAAACTTCATAATGACTTTATAGTAAATATGTATTATGCATTTCAAGATTATTCAAATTTATATTTAGTAATGGATTATTTAAAAGGAGGAGACTTAAGATATCACATAGAGAAAAAAGTTAATTTTTCAGAACAAGAAACAAAATTTATAATATCAAATATAATTTTAGGTTTAGAATACATACATAATAATAATATAATTCATAGAGATATTAAACCAGAAAATTTAATATTTGATTCATTTGGTTATTTAAGAATAACAGATTTTGGAATTTCAAAAATAAATGAAAATGATAATTCAAATGAATCAAGTGGGACTCCAGGTTATATGTCACCTGAAGTTTTATTTTATCAAAATCATTCTTTTCCAGTTGATTTTTATGCACTTGGTATTATTAGTTATGAATTGTGTTTAAAAAAAAGACCTTATAAAGGAAATAGAGAAGAAATAAAAGAAAAAATGTTAATTGAACAAATTGATTTATCATATGAAGAATTACCTTTTGGATGGAATGAAAATTTTATTAATTTTACTAATTTATTGTTAGAAATTAGAATTGAAGAAAGATTAGGAAGTAAATATGGAGTAAAGGAATTAAAAGAACATCCTTGGTTATATGATATTAATTGGGATAATTTAATAAATAAAAAAATTGAATCTCCTTTTATTTCTTTTATTTTAGAAAATAATTTTGATAAAAGTTTTTGTGAAAAATTAGATATTCCTGGAAGAGAAACTTTAAATAGATATAGAAATTATATTGATGATAATGATTTTAATAATTATTTTAATGGATATAGTTTTATAAATAGTCAAGTTGAAGTATTGGAAAATAGAAAGAAATATTTATCTTTGAAAGAAGTTTTAAATTATCATAATGAGTTAAAAGTTTTATCTAATTCAACAAAAAATTCTAAAAGTAAAATTATTACTTTTATTAATGGAACAATGTTTTCTCCTTTAAAAAAAGTTTCATTGAGTCAAAAACAAAGTAGAAGAAAAGTTTTATTTTTTAATTCTTATAATATTAATATATTACCAATTAGCCCTGATAAAATTAAAAAACAAAAAAGTTCTGATAATACTTTAGGATTTTTTAAAAATATAGGCAATTATAGAAATTTAAATTTAATTTATATAAATTCAATCCCTCATAAAAATGATTTTAAAATAAATGATAATTCAGAAACTAAAGGAAAAATAAAATTAAGACACAATAAAATAATAAAAACAGTTAATTCTTCTTTAAATTTAAGTTTAAGTATAATTAAAAGAAAAACTAAACATATATTAAAAAAGGAAAATAAAAGTTCAAATTATATAATGAATAATACTAGTACAGATACATATTTAAAAAAAAAATCAATAAATTCTAAATATTTTTTTAATTCAAATCATAAAATAAAAGAATATAATTCAAAGTATTTTGGAAGAGTTAAAATAACTGATTTACCAGATTTTAAAAATAAATTAAATTATTGGATTAAACAATCACTTTTTAAAATAAAAAATAAAAATAATTTACCTTTTTCTAGCCCAAAAAAAATGAATAGTTCTTCATTAATCAATCAAATTCATAAAATTAAAATTAAAAAAAAGAAATCAAAAAAAATTAAACAAAATATTCACTATAATCTTGAATCAGATGAGAAAATTTTAAAAAATTGTTTTAATAGGATTCGAAATCAACAATTCAATTTAATAAATTCAAAAATAAAAAATTTAACAAAACTAAAATTGGAAAATTAAACAATTTTATATATTGATTTATATTTAAAATAATTTATAAAAGTAAAATTTTTTTAAAGTATAACATTAAATAATAATATAAAAATAGATTATATTAATTATAAATAATTTAAAAGCTTTTAAAATTTATATTAATACTTATTTAAAAATATTAAACTTACATTTTACATATATCTCAATATAAATAATCCTTTTATTTAGAAAAATGAAAGAAATTTACTTATATTATATAAGATTTTATTTTTTTTTCTAATTCCTACTAATCTCAAAATTGTAATTAATATTACATAAAAGAAAGGGAAAATCATTGAAAACAAAAAACTTATAATACAATTTTTGAATAAATGTTTTTGTGTGTTCACATAAACTGCACAAAATGAAGAAGTAAAATACCAAAAAAATAACAAAAATAAAAATTGCATAAGGAAAAAAATACCTAATTTAATTTGAGATGTTTTAAAATATTTTTTATATGAATTTAAACTAACTTTTAATTTCTTTGAATTATTTAAAGCTAAAAATTTAAAAAAAATATTAATTATTCCAGAAATCAATGTTGAAATAATTGATTTTGGAATAAAATAAATATAATCATATGAACCTGAATTTGAATAAATATGAGATATACTATCATCAGAAAAAAATAATGTATTGAAACAAAAATACATTGAAATATTAAATATAAAAAGTATAATTTTGATAAATTTATTATTTTCATCTGAAATAAGAAATGTAAAAATAAATGATTGAGAATTTTTTATTTCACTAAGATAATAATTTGAAAAACTTCTTTTATCTTTTTCAACTGCTTGTTCATAAGGGAGTTTATTCAACTTATCATCAGTTAAATCTTTATCAAAATTATCTAAATTTCTTTTAGGATTTAATATAAATGTTTTATTTTTCTTAAATTTATTTTTAGATATGAACTTATTTATTTTTTGAGCTTCCTTTCTTGGTGTTGCAATTGAAGTTAACCCATATTTTTTCTTTGAATATATAATAATATTTTTAGTTATTATTTCTGTAATGTTTTTTTTTACATTAATATCATTATTATTTCTACTTTTACGAGAATTAATTTCAGATATCTTTTTATTATAAGGAGGAAGTTGTTTAAATGGACTTAATTTAAAACTTTTAATTTTCTCATTAAAACTATGTTTCTGACTTTCATTTAAATTATTATTACTTTGAACAGAAATTCCAGTTATATCTAAAGTTCCATTCATTGAATTATTTTTTTTATTTGAATTTTTTTTTTCTTTATTTTTTTCCTTTTCCATTTCTTTAATTATCATTTCATATATTTGATTATTAGAAACTAATCCAATTTCACAATATAAAATTAAAATTATTAATTCCAAACCAAATAACCCAATCATAATATAACTTCCAATATTTTTTTTCATTTTTTCTAATTCAAAAACCTTATTATAACATTTAACAAGTTTAATATTAGATTCTTTAAAAACATTAATAAATTTCTTAAAAAAAGTATTCAAAGAAAAAGATTCAGTACTATTATTATTAGTAGAATTACAAATACAATTAACCAAATCATGTTTAAAATCATATCCAGCATAATGGCAATTATCATCACAAAAAGAAATAGATTCAAAATAATTATTTTGTCTATCTTTCAAAGTAACATCTGTACCATCATCAGAAGTATAACTTGTACAAATATCATTATAAAAAGGATCATTAATATCAAAAATATCATATTTATTATTTTCATAAATATATTTAGCTTCATCATAATTAGATATCATTGAAGTATTAACAGAAGAAGTAATTTTAACTTCAGTATCATTACATAAAGATAAATCAATTTGAGTTCCATTTGAAAAATATAATGCATATGATACATCACTGGTTATTTTATTTTCTGATGAAGAATCTATTTGTAAAATCATTAATGAATCTGAAGATGATACTATTCCAGAATTTATTAATAATTGAATACATTTTGATAAATCAACTCTTGACAATGATGAAACTTTGCCAACTTCTACTGCTGAAATTATATAATTTGAATCTACTATTTTTTGCCCTGAACTGGCTAATTCGCCTATTTTTGGACCAAATTCATTTTTTATATCTTCTTTACCTTTTTCTTTCTCTTCTAAAGGTTTATCTGATGGTTCATCTTGAGGTTTGTCAGATGGTTCTTCTAAAGGTTCATCTGGAGGTTTATCATCAGGTGGTTTATCATCAGGTGGTTTATCATCAGGAGGTTCTTCTTGTTTATCATCAGGAGGTTCTTCTAGTTTATCATCTGGTGGTTTATTTAATGAATAATCATTTGTAACTTCAGTTAAATCTTCATTTTCATTATCTTCTTCTGTTTGATTATTTATATTCTCTTCATTCTCTTCAATATTTTTTTCAATATCTGTATTTTCATTTATATTTATTCCTTCTTTGTTATTTTCTTCATTAATATTTTCTTCATCATTATCTTCTTCATTATTTTCATTTTGTTTATTATTTTCTTCTTCTTTAATATTATTTTCTTCATTATTTTTTTCTTCATTAAAAATCTCTTCTTCTTTCATATATCCTTCAATATTATTTTCATTTTCATAACTATTATTATTGTCATTTTCACCATCATCACTAAAATTATGAGCATTACTAGAAAATTGAAAATCATTATCTCCAATATTAGAATCGTTAAAAGTTGGATTTTCATTAAAATTGTCTTGATTATCTTTTTCATTATTATTTTGCTCTGAAGGATTATTCATATTTCCTCCAGGTATAAAATTTAAATTTCTAACTTGATTTCCATTTTTATCATCTGAATCATTTGCTCCTTCTTTTTTAATTTGTAAATTTCTTAACCTTTTTGTTTTTATTATTTTTCCAGTCATTTGAATATAATATATAAAAAATACAATTATTGTCATTTGAAGTAAAAGTATTTCTTTCATAAATTTCTTCTATATTTTAATTTTTAATAAATTATGTTATAATTTAATTTACTTTTTTTTTCAAATTGCCCTTAAAAATATATTTTTATATTATTTTTTATTATTTTTTTATAAATATACATATATATTTTATAATTTATTAATTTTTAATCATTAATGAATGAATATAGAATTGAAAAAACAAAAGAATCTATAATTGACCTTAAAAAAGATATTAAATATATATATAGGGATTTAAATAATAAAATTTCAAATTTAGATAAAGATGATATTGTAATTAAAAATAATTTGTCTAATAATCATAATAAAGAAATAAGTTTTATTGATGAAATTGATGCATTAATAAATAATACAATTTTATTAGAATCTGAAATAGATAAAGAAGTTGAAGATAATGACATTTTATTAACAAATTGTCAAAGTGATTCTCATATTATAAAAAGGGATTTATTAAATAAAATTAGATTAAAAAATGAAGAAATAAATAAATTAAAACATAAAAATTTCAAAATTGAAAATTATTTATATAATCATAAAAGTAAAGAAATTGAATTAGATGAAGAAATAAAACAAGGAAGAAATAGAATAATTGAACTTACTAGTGAATATGAAGAAATATTAAAAAATAAAAAAAATTTAGAAGAAGATTTATTAGAAGTGGAAAGAATAGAACAATTATCAAAAAAAAATAATGAAATTCTTCAAAATTTAAAAAACGAAAATTTGAAATTAAATACAGATTTAAATTATAATATAGTTAAGGTTAATAAATTAAAAAAAGATATTTCAAAATTAGAAATTGAAAAACAAAATATTCAACAACAAATTGAAGATTCAAAAAATAAATTAATAACAGAATTAGAAAATCAAAGAAAGGAAAATAAAGGAATAAATAACGAAATTATATTAAATGATAAACAAAAAGAAATTAATAATTTACAAAAAGAAATATTGGATTTAAAAGAAAAATTAATTAATTTGAAATCTAAAAATTTAAATGATGATAGAGATTATAGACAAAATATAATAGAAATTGAAAATTTAGAAAAAAAAAATAATTTAAAATTAAGTATTTATGAAGAACAAATTGAATTATTAAGTAAAAATATAGACAAATTAAAAAAAAGAAAAGAAAATGAAGAAGAAGATGATATTGAATTAATAAAACAAAAAATTCAACAATTAGAACAAGAACATAAATTAAAATTAATTAAAATAAGTGAAGAAGGTAAAAAAATTGATAAATTAGAGTTTGAAATAGATAGAAAAAAATTAATAAACTTACGATTAAAAAGAGATATTATTAATATGAAAAATGGAAATTTTCAACAAGTTTTAATTGATAGGAAAAAAGATCAAGAAGAATTAAAAGAAACAATAAAAAATGAAGAATTACTTTTTTCAAATTAATGTACTTATATTTATAAAATAATTTAATATATATTTTTTTCAAAATTTAATTAAATAAAAACTTATAAAAATAATATAAAAATAATTATAATTGTAGTTGAAATTCATCTTCAAATTCATTATAATCAACAGTTCCATCTCTATTTTTATCAAATCTTATAAATAATAAATCACTATCATTCTCATCTTCAATTAGTCCATTTTTATCTAAATAATTATATAAATTTTCTTCATAAAAATAACCTAAATTATTTATATCAATACTATTAAAAATCTCATTTAAATTCATTGTTATTAAATCATATTTTTTTCTTATAAAATTAAATTTATTTTCATAATCAATTATATCTTTAAGTAAATTTTTTAAAAATAATTTAGTTGTAAACAGAAATATTTCAGAACTCTTACAAGGACAACATGATTTTGGTTTCCTATTTTCAACTATATTTCTATATTTTTTATCAAATGGAACAATCATATCAAAGAAATCAACATAATTTAAATAACCTTTTTTATTTAAATCAAATCTTTTCATTAAATTTCTTATATCTAAATCACTTGCATAAATATCTAAAATTGATAAACCTTTTTTCATATCTTCATTTGTTAAACAATTTTTATTATGAATATCAAAAATTCTAAATGCATCTTCACAATTAAAATCTTCCCTCTTTGCTAATTCAATTTTTGAATCTTCTATTCTTTTTTCTGCATTTATGAGATTTTTTAAATAATTAAATAATGGATTTTCTTCTTTATTAAAATTATAGTTTTGTTCTAAATTATTAGATTGAATTTTAATAGGGGAATAATTATTATTTTGACATATACATGGATTATTTTTACATATATTACAATAATTTAAAGGAGAATATTTTCTTTGGGGAGAAAGTCTTAATGTTATATTTGATTTTTTTTCTCTTTGTGGTATAATTATATCTTGTTGAGGAATATTTGAATTTATATCATTTTTTTGATAAATGATTGGATTTAAATTTTGATTTTGGTCCAAATTAGAATTTATATCTCTTAATTGAGATGTATTTGAATTTATATTTTGAGAATATATATTTGGATATATATTTGTATTTATATTAGAATTTATATTTTGTTTACATATATCTTCAAATTCTTTTATATTATTTTTATTCTCTTTTTCTTCTGGAGATAAATGACTTTTATAAAAAGTTGATTTTTGATAATTCTGAGAGTTATTACCAGAATTATTTAAAATTTCTTCAGTTTTTTTTGAAATATCATTTCTAACATTTAAATTATTATTATTTATGTTATTAAATTTTTTTTTAGGAATATTACAAAAAGAATAACAAGGATCACAATAACATTCTTTACAACAACAACAACCACAATTACTACAAGGAGATAAAGAACAACATTTAACACAAGAAGGAAAACCAAAAAAAGAATGAAACTCACATAAATCAATTCTACCATCATGATTAATATCTAATCTTTTCATAATAGCTTTAATATCATCATTATTAAAATCTGCATTATTTTTAACTAAAAAAGTCCTTAAATTATCAGGAGTAATACTACTATAACCTTTAATTAAATGAAATATATTATGTATATTAAAATCTTTTCTACTTTTTAATTCTTGAAGAAGAAAAATTATTTTTTTACAAAATTCAATTTCTTTTTCAAATAATTTACAAAGTGAATATTCAATATCAAATGATAATTGTTTAAAATTTGAATTTCTATTTGTTTTAATTATTGATTTATCACTTTTTATTAAATTTAAAAATTCTATATATGATAATGCACCATCATTATCTTGATCATAGAAAAAAATAATTAATGATATTTCATATTCATTACAATATATTTCTTTATAATTTAAAAAATCAATTAAGTTACATATGTCTATTCTATTTTTTCCTTCTTTATCTAATATTTTGAATATTTGATAAGGATCAAATTCAAAATTATCTGAAAGATATTTACGATTTATTTCTATTTCTTTCTCATTTTCTGCTATTGTAATTAGTATTTTTGCTACTCTTGCTTCTGTTTCTATTGATAACATATTTATTTTTTTTTATTTTAAACATTTATTTTTATTTTATTTTTTATTTATTTATGAAAAAAATTGTTTACTTTTATTAAAATTATTTAATAAATTTAATTAAAAAATTAAAAAAAGTATAAATATTTTGAAATAATTATTCAATTATTTAATAAAAAATTAAATTATATATTATTTTTTTTATTGTCTATTATTTTTCAATTATTTTATATAAATAATCATTTATTTTTTATATTTTAAAAATAAAATATGGAAGAAGAAAAAAAAAACATTTTTTCTATTAATAAAATTTCTAAAAATGATAATGATATAAAAAAAAGACTAAGAGAAAAAAAAGCAATTAAATATTTAGATGCTCCTAAAATTGGTAGGATTTATAAAATGAAAAAAAAGAAAGGAAAAGTAGGTAGACCCAGAAAAAAACCAATAGAAATATTTCTTGAAAGTGATGATAGAACAATAACAACAACAGGTCATAAATTAAATAATAAGAAAAAAAAAATTTTCTTTAGACCATTAATGAAAAAAAATATAATAAATATTTCATCAAAAAATCCTAACAAAAAAGAATATCCAACATTCAATCCTAATAAATATAAAAATGAAAATAAAAATTCAAACCAAAATTCATTGGTTAAAAAAATAAATTATAGTAATAATCATAGTAGTGAATCGGAGGAAGAGATTAATACAAGTAGTAATAATAAAAATAATAAAATTAATAATAATAATAATAATAATTTTAATTTTAATAAGATTAAGATTGATTTGGAACATTATAATGATAATAAAAAAGATAATAAAAAAGATAATAATAAAGATAATAATAAAGATAATAAAAAAGATAATAAAAAAGATAATAATAAAGATAATAATAAAGAAGAAATAAAAAATTTTAATATAGAAATTGATGAAAATAAATCAAAAAATTCAAAATTACCTTTAAATTTTTTATATTTTAAACCATATGAAAAAAATAATTTTGAATATATAGGGAATATTGAAAAAGATTCTCCATTAAGAGTTGCTGATGTATTACAAAATAATGATGATCCGCGTTCATTATATATTGAAATTGAATGGAAAACAAGAAAAAATGGAATAAAACCAAAAAATTCAACATATACAAATAAAAGAATAAGAGAAAAGTTCCCAAACTTCCTTTTAGATTTTTATGAAGATTCTTTATTTTTATCTCAAAAAAGACATATTGAATTAGAAAAAGAAATAGAAAGTAAAAATAAATAAAATATATTTAAATAAAAAAATAAATAAAAATATAATATTCTATTTCTTTTTTATTTTAAATAAATTAATTTTATTTATCTTTATTTTATTTTACTATTTTATTTTTTTTAAAAAGAATTACCTTGATCATTAATTAAAGGACCTTTAACATAATGATAAGGAGGAAGCATAGTAGGATGATACCATCTTGCTTTAATTTGATAAATAGAATTAATAACTTTCAAAACAATCAAACAAGAAAAAATTAAACAAAGAGCAACAATTTTATGATTCCAATATCCTTTAACAATATAATTAATCCAATTAAAAGCATAAAAAATAGTACCACCACAAACAAATAAAGAACTCATTAAAATACCTTCTCCAATATATTGACTTCTTTGTCCAGTATGAATAAATTCAATTATATTTCCATCTCTATCATATTTTGCAAAAGGAGTACCATGTAAAATATTATAAACAATACCACCAATACAAATAATAAATACTAAAATAGAACCAATTAACCATAAAGGAGGAGATAAAAGAACTTCTTTAAAATTTCTATATAAAGAAAAACCTACAAAAATACAACTTACAAATAAAATAAAATATATTAAAAATTCAATAGGATCTTTTTTTAAAGGAAATTTTCTTTGACTTTTTGCATTTGCAAATTCCATCATTTTCAAAGCATAAATTTTATCTGATCTCTCATGATAAGAAATAACATAATCTTCATCATATTTAACGTAAGTTTCACCTAAATCATTAATTTGAATATTTTGTGGAGTTGTATATAAAATTGTAGTAAATGAGGGAAATTTTAAACTTTTAAATATTGAAGATGTTTCATCAGAATAATAAATAACTGCAAAGAAAACTCCTCTTTTTCTATTTATCATATCTGGTTTAAATCCATTTGCATCTCTAAATGATTCTGAAACTTGTACAAATTCTCCTTTAACTCTCTCACATAAATTACATTTTCTTTTTAAAGTAAATAATAATACTATATCATATGGTCTTGGATGAGTCATTACAAATTCTTTATACATTTTTGCATTGAATGTTATTAAACCATGTTCAGATTCCATTGTTAATTGACGAAGTTTATCTGCTTTTGGATGACAATTTATTAAGGATATAGAAATTAAAAGTAAAAATATTATTTCTTTCATTAAATAATATATTTTTATTTTTTAATTAATTTTTATTTAATTTGTTAATTTTTTTTTATATTTTTAAATAATAATAATTAGGAATTAATAAAAAATGGGTTCTAAATGTTTTCATAGTGTTTCTTTTACTGAAAATTCTCAAATTATAAAAGATAAAAGTAATAGAGAAGATTTATTATCAACTCAAAGAGAAAAAAAAGATTTTAATTCTTTAAAATTAGAAACAATTCAAGAAGAAAAACCATATTCAAAATTATCTACTCCATCAATAAAAGAAGTAAGTATAACATCACCAATTCAAAATGATAAACAATTAAAAAATTTAGATGAATCATCTGGAAATTTAAGAAAAAAACAGAAAAACTTTTTTATAAATGAAAAAGAAGAATTTAAAGAAGATTATGAAAAATCAGTTTTAAAAATAATCCAAAAACACAATAGAAATAATCAAGATGCAGAATTAATAGAAAATTGTATAAAAAAGCATTTTTTTATGAAAGATTTAAGTGAAAAAGCAAGAAAAGAAATAATAAAAGAAATGTCATTAGTATCAGTTGAACCAAACATTTATTTATTTAAACAAGGAGGAATAGGAAATTATTTTTATATATTAAAAGAAGGAAGTATTGAATTTATTTCAAAAAATAATTCAAAAAATACAAAAATAGAAATAGGAGAAAGTTTCGGTGAATTAGCATTATTACATGGAGCAACAAGAAGTGAAACTGCAAAAAGTTTAACTGAGAGTTTTTTATGGGTAATGGAAAGAAAAAATTTTAGAAAAATTGTTGATCACATTACAAAAATGAATTATGAAGAAAATAAAAATTTTATTGAAAGTATTCCAATATTAGCAAATATACATTATACTCAAAAAACTATTTTATGTTCTTTTTTATATAAAGAAAATTTTAAAAAAGGATATTTTATTGTTAGAAAAGGAGATATTGCAAATTGTTTATATATTGTTAAAGAAGGAGAAGTTGATTGTTGTCTTAATGGAAAAGTTGTTAGAACTTTAAGAAAAGGAGATCATTTTGGAGAAAGAAGTATATTAATTGATTCTACTAGAAGTTTAGATTGTGTTGCTAAATGTGATTGTGTTTGTTATTCTGTTTCTATTTCAACTTTAAAAAATATGTTAGGTGATAATTTTAGAAATTTACTTTATTTAAATTTTATTAAAAGTGCTTTTAATAAAAGTAAAATTTTCTCTCGTTTTAATGTTCAATTATTAGATAAAGTTTTTCATTTATTTAAACATATTAATTTAAAAAGTGATGATATTGCTTATAAGGAAAATTATATAAAATCAAGTAAAATTGTAATTGTTATTGATGGTCATTTAATAAATAATATAACAAAAGAAATTGTTGCAAATAGAGGAACAATATTATTTCAATATGAATTATTTCAAAATTCAAATGATAAAACAGATTATGATATTATTCCTCAACCTGATTGTTTATTAATTGAAGCAAATACAAATGATTTTCTTAATGAATTAGGAGGAAATTTTAAAGAATTAATGGCTCAAACTGAAATAATGAAATCACTTAATAAAATATCAATCTTTAGAAATTTATCTAGTCATAAATTAGATTATATTGTTAATGTAATTAGTGAAGAAAAATTTAATGATGGTGATGATATTTTTAGACAAGGAGAAGAAGGAGATAAATTTTATATTATTAAATCAGGAAAAGTTGATATATTAATTAATAATAAATATATTAGAACATTAAATGAAAAAGAACATTTTGGTGAAAGAGCTTTATTTTTTAATGAAAAAAGAAGTGCTACAATTAGAGCACTTGGTGAAGTTATTGTATTTTCAATATCAAAAGAAGATTTTGAAAAAAATATAGAAGGTAATATGAAAGAACATTTAATGAATAGATTATATTTACAAGATAATATGGTAGAATTAAAAGATTTATTATTTAAAATGGAATTAGGTTCAGGTAATTATGGTAATGTTTGTTTAGTTAGAAATAAAAAAAATAAATTCCCATATGCAATAAAATCAATATCAAGAAATCAAATAAATAAAGAACAACTTCATTTAAATTTAGAATTAGAAAGATCAATATTATTAAAAATAGATCATCCTTTCATAGTAAAATTAGTAAAATCATTAAAAGATGAAAAAAACATATATTTCTTAATGGAATACATAAAAGGAAGAGAATTATTTGATGTAATACGTGACATAGGTTTATTAACAAAATCTCAAACTCAATTTTATGGAGCATCCTTAATGTTAGCAATAGATTATTTACATGAGAGAAAATTTATATTTAGAGATATAAAACCAGAAAATGTAATAGTAATTCAAAATGGTTACATTAAATTAATAGATTTTGGAACTGCAAAAGAGATAATAGATAGAACAAATACAATAATTGGAACACCACATTATATGGCACCAGAAGTAATTTTAGGTGAAGGATACTCATTTCAAGTTGATATTTGGTCAATTGCAATTTGTATGTATGAATTTATATGCGGAGGTGTTCCTTTCGGAGAAAATGCTGAAGAACCTATGGATGTTTATTTAGCTATTATTAATGAAAAGTTGATTTTTCCTAATTTTTGTAAAGATAGTGATTTTAAGTTACTTATGCAACAAATGCTTACTAAAAATCCTCTTAAAAGAATGAGTAAGTTATCTCAGGTTAAAACTCATATTTGGTTTAATGGTTTTAATTGGGAAGATTTATTGTCTTTGAATATGAAAGCTCCTTATAAACCGATTTTGAAAAAAGATGTTGAGGAAAAAGATAATTATTTATATATTGATTATATAAAAAGTTTACCTGAGGTTAAAGATGGAAATAATAAAATTGATAGTATTACTCAAAAGAAATATGATACTTGGTGGAGTAAATTTTAATATTTATTTATTAATTATTTTTATTTTAATGTTTTTTATAAGTGTATAATATTAATATAAATTTTACTTATTTTTTAATTTTTTTTTAATTTATTAATTTTTTTTTCTAAAAACTAATCAAATTATTTTTAAATGGGTTCATGTCAAACAAGTAATGTAATAGAGTTAAAAAGTTCAGAAAAAAAACAAAACAAATCAAAAATAATAGATGATTCATCAGGTATAATGAGTGTAGAAACACAAAAAGATATGTTTCCAGATATGAAAGAATGGAAAGGAAATAGATATACTGGAGTAGGAATAAAAAGATTAAAAGGATATAAATGTGATTTACCAATAGATAAATTAAATGAAAAAAGAGATGAATTTTGGTCAATTAGAAATTCACATAATAATCCAAATTATAAAATTTGGAGAATAATAAATCAAGCTTGTGTATATGATGAATATAGAGCAAATATGCTTTTAGAACAATATGAATTGAGAACTGCAGATGGGTGTATTAATCATATTATTGATAAAAAAGGTAATCATTATATTATTCCTAATTATTGTATTAATGATCCTTATTTTGAAAAAAAATACAAAATTGAAGATAATATTGAAGAAAAGGAAATTAAAGTTAAAATGTTTGATCCAACTGATAATTTAAGTATTACTTTAAAAGTTTCTAATTTATTAACTGGGAAAAAATTAAAACAGAAATTTTTACAAAAAGCTAATGTATCATTTCAGAAATTTAATATTAGATTATTTTTAGGAGGTCAAGAAATTAAAGATGATCATTTTTTATATCAACATAATATTAAACCTGATTATAAAATTCAAGTTATGAAACTTCCTAAAATTGATAATAATGAAAATGATGATAATAATGAAATTTCAAATGAAGAAAAGTCAAATAATTGAAATTTTTTTATGATTATATTTATTAACATTTAATTTATAAATATCTCCTTTTGTTTTTTAGATAAATAGGAAATTAAGTATGTTCAGAATTAAAAAAATATATTATTATAAAAAATAAATTTTGCAAATATATTATATATAAATATATTAAAAAAAAGAAGTTTATTTATTTTTTATTAATTTCAATTCTTTTAACAAAAAGTCCTGAACATCCAAATTCTTTACCATAAAATTCTTTACTTTTATTAATTTCTTCTTCAGGAATATTTTTATTAACCCAAATTTCAAATCTAAACATAGTTTTTTTTGATAAAGAAGTTTTATCTACAAATCTAATTCCATTAATATATTTACAATTTAATAATGTTTCACCAATTAATCCTAACATTAATTTATTCCAATTTTGAGGAACAATTAAATAAAATTTATCTAAATTAGTTTCAACAATATAATCCATTGAAAAAACATAACCTTCATTATTTTTTTCATCTTCCCATTCTGGTCTAATTCCATTTTCAAAAAGATTTATTGCTATTATTCTTCTTTTATCATCAAAGAAACTATAATTAATTATATAATTATTTTTTACTATTTTATTTTTTCTCCGTCATAAAAAAGTTTTGAAGGAGTGTTTCCTTGATATAAATTCCAAAATTGCCAAAAGTCAATTATTGTATTAAAGTTAAATATTGGTTTTATTAATTCTGAATAATCTACTTTTGTATTTTTGTCTTTCATTTCATAATTTTCCCAAAATGTCCATTCTCTTTCTAATTTTACTTTATCATATTCTATTGAATTTTTTTCTTCGATTATGTCATTATTTTCAACCATTTAAATGATTAAATATTAATTGATTCTTTTAAATCCTTTATATTTTAAATTAAATCTCTTTAATATTTAATTATAATATTTTTAAATTTAAAAAGAAAAAAACTTATTATAAAAATAGAAATAAAGGAAATTTTATATTTATTTTATTTATTAACTGAATAAAAATAATTATGTTTTTAAAAAAGTATTAAAGTATTTAAAATAAAAAAATTATTATAAAATAATTTGTTTATTAAATATAAAATTTGAATTTAAATTTTATAATTTATTAAGTTTATCAAGAATTGTATTTTTTTCAAATTTTTTAGTAAAATCTGTTCCTAGAAAACTTATTTTATTTTTTGGTGTCGTTAATAATGAATTAGTACTATTTCCTTTTTTTAACATTTCACCAAATAAATTAAGTTCAGTTTTATAATAATTACTTAATTTAACTTCATCTTTACCAAAATTTAATTTGTTTTTATTATACAAATCAAAAATATCTTTTTTTTGATTTTGAAAAATATTTGATGATTTAAAAAGAGTATTTGTAATCCATTCTTTTTTTTCAGGTAAAATTAAACCAGAAAAAATATCATCTTTTTTATTTTTATTTGAAAATGATTTATAATTTTTTATATTTTGAACTTTTTTTACTGGTTGAAATTTTATGGTTTTTACTTTAAATTCAGAATAAGGAATTAATGTTTTTTGTTTTTTAGTTGCATTTAAAGTATCTATAATATTAATTTGATCATATACTTCTTTATATTTATTTTTATTATTTGATGATGATGTATTTTTTTCCCTTTTTACACTTGATTCATAATAAGAACTATCATTTAAGAAATTTTGAATTTTATCTTTTGATAAATCAACATTTCTTTTTTTTATTGAATTAATTGGAGAATTTATTAATTGAAATATTTCCTTTAACTTTTTGTCTTTATTTAATAATTCATTTATTTTTATTTTTGTATTTGTTTTAACTTCATTGTCATTATTTTCAGTACTTTTAATATTATTTTTCTCTTTAATAATTGGTTCATTATTTTCATCTAAATTATTAAAATTTTTGTTTTCTTGAGTTTTTAATTCATGATTTTTTTTTTCATTATTTTCATTTTCCATTTGGAAAATATATGTTAATAAAACTAAAAATAAATAATTATATTTAAAATTTTTAATATTTTAAAAAAATTAAACATTTCATAACTAAAAATTCACTTATAATAATCCTCATACTGTAAATTCATATATAATATATAATAAGAGAATAATTACTCTAATTTCAAATCATTTAGCAATAGTTTACCTTTATTTATATTTTATATATTATATACATTAAAAATAAGAATACAATCCTTTTTTATTGGTTTATAAAAGGATTGATGATATTAATTTTCTTTTTTTCTTTTATTATTTGACTTGTACTAATTTTTAAATGATTAATTTTAACAGGAGTATTATTTATATTTTCAACTGTTATTGTTTGTGTAGAATCTAAAACAAAATTCAAAGAATTACTTAAATAATGAGAAATAATACCTAAATTCCAAACACCAATTTTAATATTATTTTTTAATTTAAAAACTAGGTCAGAAGAATTGTAATAAACACTTTGAATTGATTTATAATTTCCTTCATGTGGATTAATAATTTTAATTAGACTAAAATTAAATATTTTTACTTTTATTTCATTATCATCATTTTGAATCATTATATTATCTGGATCTAGATCATTTGGAATTAATCCATATGTTCTAATAGATTTTATTCCTTCAATTAATTGAGATAAAATATTTTCAATTTTCATTGAATCTAAATTTTTATTTTCTTCAATAAATTGAATCAAATTTCCTTTATTTGAATATTCATATATAAGATATAAATATTCTTTAGTTTCAAAATTATCATAACATTTTACTATATTTTCATGATTAATTTTTTTGAGAATATTAAATTTATCTTTTTCAGTTCGATAATATAAAATTTTTACTTGTCTTGAATAATCTTTCTCTAATATTTTAACAAAATATTTTTTTTTATCTTGTTTATTAATACAAACTTTTAAAATTGAATTTTTTTCTTTTTTATTTAAATGGTAAAAATCTTTAATATTCTTCTTTTTAATTAATTTTTTAATTTCATCTTTAAATTTATTTCTTGAATTTTTACATGTAAACAATAATATAAAATAATATGATGAATAACCAAAATTAAAAGTTATTTCAATTGAATAAAACAAATGATTCCCAAAAATTTTTTTAGATTTCTTTTTAATATAAGCATTTTTAATATAAAACATTTCAATAAATGTATAACTATTAAAATCAGTATCAGAATTAAAGATAATTAAACATTCTTTAACTAATTTAATTACATATTGTCTTATTTTTCCTTTAAAATAAAGATATATAATGTATGTATTTTCTTTTATATTGTTATCATTGAACTCTGAGTCTATTTTAAGTGTTGTTTGAAATTTGATTTTTTTCTTTTCAGAGTTAAAATTAGAAATTGTTGTTTTTTTGCCACTTAATTCAAGATGAGGTTGAATATAAGATTGATTAATAATTTCAAATTTATTTATAGGTTTTTTAAGAAATTTAAAAGTTTCTGAATTATCAATTATTTTATTTTTTAAATTAGATAATTCTTTTTCAAATTCATTTAATTCAGTTAAATCTTCGTTTTCATTAGTTGTTATTTCATATTCAAATAAATATGAAAAATTTTCTTTGATAAAATTTATTAATTCTTGACTTGGTGAATATAATTTCCAATTATAAATTGAATGTTCTTCAGATCTTTCAGATATATTATTTTTAAACATTTCATCAAAAAAATTAATTAATTCTTGAGAAATATTTCTATAATGGTTAAAAAATAAATAAAATAAAGTTAATATATCTGAATTTTCATTTTTTATAAATCTCCTAAATTCTCTTCTATCAAATCTTTGATATTTTAACCATTTATTCATTATTGGATTTAAACTGTCTTTTTGTCCTGAATAAAGAATATTAAAATGATTAAATATTGTTTTTATATCATCAACTAAAATAATACCATTTTTTTGATAATCAAAATAATTAAAAACTTGATATATTTTATCATCAATATCATTGTTATAGAAATATAATGTAACCATATTCTTACAAAATTTATATAAACTAACATTTCTCCCATTATCACTAAAAGATTCAAATAATTTTTTTGAAATTGTTATTGAAAAACCAATAAAATCTTCAAATGAATATACATCTAATTTATTCGAAGAATCAGTATTAAATTTAGTTAAAAATGAATATAATTCATCAAAGAAAAAAAGAAAAGTTTCGTGATGATTTGCATGTAAACAAATTTTATTTATGATTTTTTCAACTGTTAATGATTCACTTATCATTATATTTTTTTAATTTTTTTTGAAATTTATATTTTTAGTAAAGTGAAAAATGTTTTTATTGCTTTTTTAAAGAATAATTAATTAATTGAAATATATTAATAATGATATTGATATAAAATTTCAATTCAGATTAATATTCAAAAAAAGATTTCAATTTTTATATTATATAAACTTTTTAAATTTAAAATTTTATTCATATTATTTTTAATATCATATATAACGAATAATAATAAATTAATTTTTATTATAATAGCTTCAATTAATAATATAAATTATATTATATCATAAATAATATAAAACTATCAAAAAGAAATAATGGATTAATAAAAAAATGATAAAAAAATTTTTTTTTTAAAAATCTAAACTTAAACTCATAAATTTTAAATAATAAAAATAGTCATCCCAAAAAAACAATTGAAAGAATTTAAAAATCCTTTTATATTTAAATCTCCAAAAAAAAAGATATAATCGCTTAAAAAAAGATAAATCTTATTTTAAAAATCCAAATTATAAATCTAAAATAAATCAATTCCCCAAAAAAAAAAATGAAAAAAAAAAAAAAATATAAAAAAAATTTAAAATTAAAAAAAAAAAAAAAAAATATATATATTAAAATCCATTTTAAAACTAAGAAAAAAAAAAAAAAATAAAAACTTAAAAATCTATCTATCCATAACTTCCTTATTTTTCTCCTCTAATCCTTCTAGCAAGTTGCATATCCTTAGGCATAATAGTAACTCTTTTAGCATGAATAGCACATAAATTAGTATCTTCAAATAATCCAACAAGATAAGCTTCAGTAGCTTCTTGTAAAGCTAAAACAGCTTGACTTTGAAATCTTAAATCACTTTTAAATTGTTGAGCAATTTCTCTTACAACTCTTTGAAAGGGTAATTTTCTAATTAAAAGATCTGTTGACTTTTGAA
>JAEEGK010008104.1_pt1 | contig 24888 bp, 22 predicted proteins | sample 8958771 | NCBI WGS metagenome assembly JAEEGK01 (sample SAMN16246547, study PRJNA631951) | gut metagenome | biome: gut microbiome; feature: rumen; material: SC-attached | host: Bos | place: Iran: Karaj | collected 2018-10
CGGTTCGAGCGTCTCGCTGACTGAGAACGATGGCGAGTACGTAGGAACCTTCCAGATGCCGGCACAGGCCTCAACGCTGGTGATCAACTCAGGTAGCGATGGCGAGGAAGGCGATCAGAACTGATTCTGGAGTAATTAATAATTAATAATTAATAATTATGATTACTCTGCTAAAGTGATTTGCTTATGAAGAAGAATCGCATTGTTGAGATTGCGGTGAAGATGATAGTAGCTGCGCTCACGGCGTTCGTGACGGCGATCACAACGACCTCATGTATGGGTCACGGCCCGATTGTATTCTAACGGGCGATTTCGCTCTAAGGAGCGAGGCGAATCACAGGGGACAGGCACCCTGTAATTCGGTCGCGGAGCTCCCTGCTCACAGAGGTGCCAGTCCCCATGATTCACCCTGTCCCCATGATTCACCAGAAAGAATCAGCTGAAAGTTTTGGTACTTTCGGCTGATTTTTGTACCTTTGCAGGCGAAAACACTGCCTCGGCTTGTCGCTGACCCGCTATGATGGCGAGGAAGAGGAAAGTCCGGGCAGCACAGGGCACCCCACTTCTGAAAGTGGAAGCTGTTGGTGACAGCAGGTGACGGCAGAAGAGAACGACCGCCTCGCAAGTCCTGAAGTGACGCGCGGGGTAAGGGTGAGAAGGTGGTGTAAGAGACCACCAGCCGGCGGGTGATCGTCGGGCTGTGCCGACTGGGGGCTGCAAGTTCGCGTAAACCATCGTCATAGGGTTGTCCGCCCGAGCCTGGCACGATGGAGGGTAGAACGCTTGAGCCATGGGGTGACTCATGGACTAGATAGATGACAGGCTAAAACAGAACCCGGCTTACGGAGGCAGTGCTTTCTTTTAAAGTGAAGAGTGAATAATTTGCTACCGCGGTGAAAGAGCATCTCAAGAAGATATATAGGATCGTGTTTCTGACCATCCGTTTCTTTACGGCGAAGCGGGTGATGACACAGGCGTCGGCGCTGACCTATTCGACACTGCTGGCTATCGTGCCTATTCTGGCGGTGGTGTTTGCCATTGCACGCGGATTCGGATACAATAAATATATCGAACTGTGGTTTCTCGACACCCTGTCGTCGCAGCCGCAGGCGGCAGAGGCCATCGTGGGCTTCGTCAACGGCTATCTGATACACACCCAGAGCGGACTCTTCCTCGGCATCGGACTGATATTCATGCTTTATACTGTGCTGATGCTGATGAACAACGTGGAGGAGACGTTCAACCAGATCTGGCAGGTGAGCAACTCCCGTCCGATCATCCGGTCGTTTACGAACTACCTGGCGATGTTCCTGCTCTTTCCCATTTTTGTGATCATCACCACCGGTCTGTCGGTGTTTATGGCTACCATCGCCAATTCGCTGAAGGGATCGGAAGTGCTTGGACCGGCCGTACACACACTGCTCGACTATTCGCCCTATCTGCTGCTGTCGCTGCTCTTCATCGGACTGTATGTCTACATGCCCAATACGAAGGTGAAGGTGTCGTGTGCCGTCGTGCCGGGCATACTGGCAGGCGTCGCCATGCATCTGCTGCAGATGTTCTATATCCATTCGCAGATCTGGGTGACGGGCTACAACGCCATCTACGGCTCGTTTGCCGCACTACCGCTGTTTATGCTGTGGGTACAGATCTCGTGGACCATCTGTCTGTTTGGCGCACAGTTGACCTACACCAACCAGAACATGAACCGGTTCGGCATCAACCTGGAGCCGATCGACATCCATCCGCATGTGGACATGACCGACGATGAGCGCAGCCCGGAAGCTACGCAGATCTACGCCGACCAGATCGACGGACTATAATCAGAAAGTTTTCAGAAACGCCTCGGCGCGCGACAGGTCTTCGGGCGTGTCGATGCCTACCGTCTCGACATCAGTGAGTCCCACACGGATGCGGTAGCCGTTCTGCAGCCAGCGCAACTGCTCGAGACTCTCGGCCTGTTCGAGACTGCTCTGCGGAAGGGCGGTGACCTGACGGAGCACTTCACGACGATAGGCGTAGATGCCCAGGTGCTTCAGGAAGGGATAATGGCCGAACCAGTCCTGGCGGTCGACACCACGGATGAAAGGTATGACGCTACGGCTGAAGTAGAGGGCGAAGCCGCGCGTGTCGGTGACAATCTTCGGACTGTTGGGATTGTCGACGGCCTCCAGCGACTCGAAGGGTTTGCCGAGGGTGCCGATCTGCGTCTCGGGGGCATCGAAGAGATGCATCAGCGTCTCGATCTGCGAGGGCTGGATGAAGGGCTCGTCGCCCTGCACGTTGATGATCACATCGGCAGTGCTGCCGATCTTCTCTGCAGCTTCCTCGATACGGTCGGTACCGCTCTTATGGTCGGCGCGCGTCATCACGGCCCGACCGCCGAAACCCTCGACAGCCTGGAAGATACGCTCGTCGTCGGTAGCCACATAGACCTCATCGAGCACAGAAGAGACCTGCTCGTACACTCTCTGAATCACTGTCTTGCCGCCAAGGATGGCCAGCGGCTTGCCCGGGAAGCGTGTCGACGCATAGCGGGCGGGGATAATTGCCATAAACTTCATAACGGGTGCAAAGATACAAAATAATTCATAATTCGTAATTCATAATTCATAATTATTTTAAATATGTGCGGGGATTATTTGCCGGAGTCGTTTTTTTTGCGTACTTTTGCAAAGATTTTAGTATAGAATACGACATGACATTACGAACATATTTTATCTCATTTATGATAGCCGCGCTTCCGTTGACAGCCGGCGCACAGAAGATCACCCTCGGTTCGACCACCACGAAAGACGGCGGAACGTTCCAGGGTGAGATGATTCAGGGTAAGCCTCACGGCAAGGGTAAGACCACCTACAAGAACGGCAACTGGTATGAGGGCGATTACGTGAAAGGCAAGCGCCAGGGATTCGGTACCTACACCTTCTTCGACGGCGAGAAGTACGAGGGGGAGTGGTATCAGGACCAGCAGCATGGCAAGGGTGTCTATTATTTCTCGAACAACAACCGCTACGACGGCCTCTGGTTCCGCGACTATCAGCACGGTCACGGGGTGATGTACTACTTCAACGGCGACAAGTATGACGGCGAGTGGAAGATGGACAAGCGCAGCGGCAAGGGCACCTATACCTTTGCCAACGGTGCCTACTACAAAGGCGACTGGCGCGACGACCAGAAGAACGGTAACGGCTTCTATGACTGGGGCGACGGCTCGTCGTACGACGGTCAGTGGCAGAACAATGTGCGCAGCGGCAAAGGTACGTTCCGCTATGCCGACGGCGACCAGTATATCGGACAGTGGGCCAACGACGTCCAGCACGGAAGAGGCATCTATAAGTTCCAGAACGGCGACGTCTATGAAGGCGACTACGTGGACGGCGAGCGTACGGGGTCGGGCATCTTCAAGTATGCCAACGGCGACAAGTATACCGGACAGTTCCGTGAAGGCGACAAATACGGTCAGGGAACCTTCGTCTGGAAGAACGGCGATCAGTATGTAGGTATGTGGAGTGCCGACATGCCCAACGGTAAGGGCAAGCTGACGAAGAAGAGCGGCGACGTGTTTGAGGGACAGTTCAAGAACGGTAAGATCGACGGCGAGGGTATCGCACGCTATGCCGACGGCTCGAAGTTCAAAGGCTCGTTCAAGAACGGCAAGCGTAACGGTGCGGCCATCGAGGAAGACAAGGACGGCAAGCGCTTCGAGGGCACCTATCAGGACGATGTGCGCAATGGCAAGTTCGTGGAGAAGGACCGAAACGGCAAGGTGATTGCCAGCGGTACCTATACCCGAGGCCACCGGCAACTGGACAAATAGACAAGTTCACAAATTGACATAAAAATCTGAAACAGTATGATTATTGACACATTAGAAAACCTAAGCAAGTACGAGGCACTGAACCCGTTGTTTGCAGATGTAGTAGAATTCTTGAAAGTACACGACCTCAACACGATGGAGGCCGGTAAGTATCCCATCAAGGACAAGGATCTGTTCCTGAACCTTCAGGTGGCCAAAGGACGTACGAAGGAGACGGCCTTTCTGGAGACCCATGTCGAGATGATCGACATCCAGATTCCTATCTCCGGTGCGGAGACCTTCGGCTATACACCGCTCGAGGATCTGCCCGATTTCGAATACAACGCTGAGAAGGACATCACGAAATATGGCGATACGAAGCCGCAGACGTATGTGACGGTCGTACCCAGACAGATGGCCATCTTCTTCCCGCAGGACGGACATATGCCCTGCATCACTGAAGAGGCAGAAATCAAGAAGGCAATATTTAAAGTAAAAGCATAAGATATGGCAACAAAGAAAGAAACCACAAAGAAGCCCACCCCGAAGAAGGCAGCGGCTCCTAAGAAGGCTGCGGCTCCGAAGAAGGCCACAAAGAAGACGGTAAAGGTCGTTGACCAGAAAGAGCCGGAACATATCGGTCTCGTACGTAATGACGGATGGCTGGAACCCTTCGAGGGTGCCATCCGCGGACGCCATGACCACGCGGTTTGGAAGATTAACCAGCTGACTCAGAACGGCAAGAAGACCCTGAGCGACTTCGCTTCCGGACACCTCTATTTCGGACTTCATAAACTCGCCAAGGGCTGGGTGTTCCGTGAGTGGGCACCTAATGCGACAGATATCTATCTGATTGGCGACTTCAATAACTGGCAGGAAAATGAGAAGTACCGTTGCAAGCGTATAGAAGGTACGGGCAACTGGGAACTGAAACTCTCAGAGAAGGCCCTGAAGCACGGACAGCTTTACAAGATGAAGGTGAAGTGGAACGGTGGAGAAGGGGAGCGTATCCCAGCCTGGTGCCGTCGCGTCGTCCAGGATGACAATACGAAGATCTTCTCGGCACAGGTGTGGAATCCGGAGAAGAAATATGAGTTCAAGAAAAAGAACTTCAAGCCCTCCAAGTCACCTCTGCTCATCTACGAGTGCCACGTCGGCATGGGGCAGGACGCCGAGAAGGTGGGTACTTACAAGGAGTTTACGGAGAATGTGCTGCCGCGTGTCAAGAAGGATGGCTATAACGCCATACAGGTCATGGCCATCCAGGAGCATCCTTACTACGGCTCTTTCGGATACCATGTGTCTTCGTTCTTCGCTCCTAGTTCACGCTTCGGCACCCCAGAGGACCTGAAGGAGATGATCGATACGGCACACAAGATGGGTATTGCCGTCATCATGGACATCGTTCACTCGCATGCTGTCAAGAATGAGGTCGAAGGTCTGGGCAATCTGGCTGGCGATCCCAACCAGTTCTTCTATCCCGGTGACCGCCATGAGCACCCGGCATGGGACAGCCTCTGCTTTGACTATGGTAAGGATGAGGTGTTGCACTTCCTGCTGTCTAACTGCCGCTATTGGCTGGGTGAGTTCCACTTCGACGGCTTCCGCTTCGACGGTGTCACCTCGATGCTCTACTACTCTCACGGTCTGGGTGAGGCCTTCGGCGGCTACGGCGACTACTTCAACGGCCACGAGGATGACAATGCCATCTGCTATCTGACGCTTGCCAACAAACTCATCCACGAGGAGAATCCCAACGCCATCACCATCGCCGAGGAAGTCTCCGGCATGCCCGGTCTCGCTGCGAAGTTTGAGGACGGTGGCTACGGCTTCGACTACCGCATGGCGATGAACATCCCCGACTACTGGATTAAGACTATTAAAGAGGTACGCGATGAGGACATCAACGTGTGCTCCATCTTCTGGGAGGTCAAGAACCGCCGTCCCGACGAGAAGACCATCTCTTACTGCGAGTCGCACGATCAGGCACTCGTGGGCGACAAGACCATCATCTTCCGGCTCATCGACGCCGACATGTACTGGCACTTCGCCAAGAAGGATGTCAACGATATGGCGCAGCGCGGCATCGCCCTGCACAAGATGATCCGCCTGGTGACCGCTGCAGCCATCAACGGCGGCTACCTGAACTTCATGGGTAATGAGTTCGGACATCCCGAGTGGATCGACTTCCCGCGCGAGGGTAACGGCTGGTCGTACAAGTATGCCCGCCGACAGTGGAACCTCGTCGACAACAAGGACCTCTGCTACCACTGGCTCGGCGACTTCGACCGTGAGATGCTCAAGGTCATCAAGTCGCAGAAGAATTTCCAGGATACGCCCGTGCAGGAGATCTGGCACGACGACGGCGACCAGGTGCTCTGCTTCATGCGCGGCAACCTCGTCTTCGTGTTCAACTTCTCGCCGACGCGCTCCTATACCGATTACGGCTTCCTCGTGCCCACGGGCTCTTACGAGGTGGTGCTCAACACCGACTCGAAGGACTTTGGCGGTAACGGCTTTGCCGATGATACGATGACGCATCTGACGAACTACGACCCGCTCTACGTCAAGGATCACAAGGAGTGGCTGAAACTCTACATCCCGGCCCGCTCTGCCGTCGTCCTGCGAAAAGTGTAATGAAATGAATTACAATCATCCAATGAGAAACGGTAGCACCATCACAATCCGTGTGATGTGTGCTATCGTTTTTGTCCTGTTCTCCTTCTGCTGGCTCTTCTTCTTCCAGGCAGACCAACTCGCCATGACCCAGCACGTGCTCAGTGGCGGAGTCACCCATTACCATCCCATCTGGGGCGCACTCATCGGCACCTTCTGCCTGATGGGGCTCCAACTGGTCATCAACAGTTTTATCCGACTCAACAAACGGACCCACGCACTGACCTATGTGCCGTCGATGATGTTCCTTGCCCTCGTCACCGAGGTCAGTCAGCAGATCGAGAGCAACGAGGGCGTCAGCGTCTGGATCTGGATCCTGCCGCTGCTGGTATTGTCAGGGTGGGGGATCTTCATCTGGATTGCGAAGATGGCGCAGGAGGTGGAGGCTGCCAGCACGTTCTCGCTCTTCTCCCGACCCATGTGGATCAACGCTCTCCTCATGGCGCTGCAGATCATCGGCGTGGCGTGGGCTGGCAATACGAATGCCGTCTACCACTATCGCATGACCACGGAGACGCTGCTCGCCGACGGCCGGTACGAGAAGGCACTTGAGGTGGGCAGACACTCCCATGAGAGCGATGCTAACCTGCTGATGCTCCGCATGTATGCCCTCGCCAGGGTGAATGCGTTGGGTGAGCGACTGTTCGAGTATCCGATTACCGCCAACGTCGAACAAATCCTGCCTACCAACGGGCAGACCAGGATGTACTATTGTCCGGAGGACAGTCTCTACAGGTTTTTAGGCGGTCGCCCGGCTGAGCCGATGTCGCCCCTCCGTTTCCTGGAACTGCTGGAGCGGCGTGACACAACCACGCTTCGTACCTCCGCGCCGTCGCACCCCCGCACCTCCGTCTCTCCCGCATCCGACTACCTACTCTGTGGCCTGCTCATAGACCGGCAGATAGACCGTTTCGCCCGGGAGATCGGCAAGTATTACACCCTCGACGACCACCTGCCCAAGCACTATCGTGAGGCACTGGTGCTTTACACCCATCTGCGGTCAGACCCCGTCGTCGAATACCATCATGCGGTGACCGACGAGGACTGGCGCAACCTGCAGGACCTGGAGAAACAATATCCTGATGCGACCGAGCGTCAGGGCAAGGTCGAAGACCAGTTCGGCAATACCTATTGGTACTATTACGAGTACCTGTAACGCTTCCGATACATATAAGCCAGATAGAGGCAGCCGGCCAGTGCGAGGGCGACGATGGCCACGGGCAGCAGCAGCGAGGCCTCGCTCTGGGCAGCGCCCGACGAGTCGAGGATCAACTGCGACTGGGCCGCGCTGTCTGCCACGGCTTCCTTCGTCTCGCTGATGGTGTCGATAACGGTGTCCAGAGAGTCCTGGACGGTCTTGATCACGGGTCTCACAATCCGACGCGCCCGCTCTGTGGGATCATACGGAAGAACATCTAATGTAAACATCATCTACTACTATTTAGAATAACAAACAAATTAATACTACCAACTCACCAGCGAGGAAACTGATGGCATTACAGAGCAGACTGTAGATCCACGCCTGTCGCCAGTCGGCCAGCAGCCACCTGTAGCACAGCGCCTCGGCCACGACCACCAGCGCCTCGCCCGCCAGCACCGTGCCCCAGCCCTCTGGCGTCTCATAGACGGCGTAGAGATTCAGCGGCACGTTCGTCAGCACGTTTATCGCCACCGAGGCCAGCAGCACCCGTCTGCGGCGCTCACCGATGAAGAGGAACACGCCCAGTTCTATCACGATTGTCGCCGCCAGCGGCAGCATCAGCATCCTCATCATCATCACCCTCCACTACAAATAGACCGCCAGCAGATAACCCGGTATCAGTGCCGCCGCCAGCAGTCCGAAGGCCAGGCCCTCGCGCCCGGGCAGCACGTCGTTGGCCAGGTAGAGTGTCACGGGCATCGTCGTGTTCATCAGGAAGATGCCGGCGAGGAGCACCTCCACGCTGTCGCCCCTGAAGAGGAGGCACAGTGCCACCCCCGCCACGACCGCCGCCATCGGCCGCAGGATACCCAGCCGGCTGATCAGCCAGCCCCCGGCCATCTTACCCAGCATCGAGACGGCGCCGATGGTGAGGATGAGTGCCTGACTCTTGTGGATGTCCCTGGCGAACACCTCGCACGTGAACGAGCGATAGCCTACGAACAGCATCAGCAGCACCACGACCACCCACACGTACAGCGGCGTCAGCCAGCGGCGGGGTATCAGCGGGGCCGTGCCGTTGTCTGCCACGAGGCTGGCGTCTGTCGCGCAGGCCTCATGACCTCGGTCTGAACGCACATTCACGACAGACAGCACGACGAAGGCCAGCAGCAGCACGTAGAGCAACTGCCACGAACAGTAGACGAGTCCCACCGCCAGCCCCAGCGCGCCCGTCGACACGAACACGCCCAGGGCCCTGGGGTCGTTGCCGGCCTTCACCACCGTCTGCTTGCCGCCCCACACGTGGAAGAGCGAGTTGCCCAGCCCGGCTAGGACCGCCACCACCATCGGCGAGGGTGCCAGCGCGGTCGCCGCCACCGCCAGCGTCAGCAGCAGCGCCGACAGGATAAGCAGCCAATGGCGCGCCTCGAGACGGTCGGCCAGCAGGCCCGTCAGCGGCTGCGACATGAAGGCCAGCACGTTGTATGCCAGTACCGCATCTATCCACGCCTGAAAGCCGTAGGCGCTCTCGTCATAGTCGTCGCACACGCCTGTCAGCAGGTACATGCAGCAGATGCACAGCCCGTCCACAAGGAAGTGCTGCACACTGCTGAGTCCTATCCACTTGATGTTTCGCATATTTGCTGGCGTGTTACCAGATATGTATGCGGTCGGCGGGCTTGCGGTAGAGGGCACCCTCCTCGATGTCGAAGGCGTCGTACCAGCCGTCCATGTTGGCCACCACGCCGTTCACGCGCTCCTTGTTCATCGAGTGACCGTCGGCGCCACGAGGATTATCCTTTCCGAAAGCATAGAGGTCGACGTAGGTAGCGTCGTACTTCATGCGCCATAACTCACCCGTTGCCAGGAAGAAGTGCTGCTTCATCAGTTTGAGTTCGTCGCCGGTATAGCCGTCGGCCTTCAGTCGGTTGAGAAAGGCTTGATAGGCAATCTCCAAGCCGCCCAGGTCGGCGATATTCTCGGCAATCGTCGCCTTGCCGTTCGCCTTCACGCCAGGCATCTCGTCGGGCAGCACGTCGTAGGATTCAAATTGCTTCACGAGCAGTTCTGTACGACGGTCGAACTCAGCCCTGTCGGCCGGGCTGGCCCAGATGCCGTCGGCGGTGACGGCGCCATGCTCAGGAGTTACGGGGTTGTCGATAATGCCCTGCTGATCGCTGCAAGAGGTCATCACGAGGCCGCAGAAAAGGATGGCGGCCAGCATCCAGTGATTCTTGTAGTTAGTTCTCATCATATCCTTAAATTATTAAATGTTGCTGCAAAAGTACGAAAAAAACGGCAGACTGCAAAAAGATTCGTTGTTTTTTCAGCCGATTTTCAGCACAAACTCCGCGAATTGAGTATTTTCTTCCCCTCCTGAGTCAGGAGGGGTGCCCGGACGGGCGGGGTGGTCTGAACAAGGGAATAATTCCGCACTCGGACTCTCCCCCTAACAGGGGAGCCGGAGGGGTCTCATTGGCGCTCCTTCAGACCACCCCTAACCCCTCCTAAGCTTAGGAGGGGAAGAGATTACTTCCAAGCCTCACTCCGATGCCTCGCATGGTTTGCGGCAATGCCTTGCGGAAGCATTTCCGTGAAGGTGGCGGACTATCGTGCCCAGCCTTGCCGGCTATCAGGGCGGGGGGATGCTTGTCGGGGCTCTGTCTGGTCGTATTTGCCCGTACAGTCAACGGAATCAGGAAAGACATCAAAATGTAACAATGTAACAATGTAACTTTGTAACATTAAGCACATTCCGATGTGCAGACCACTAGTATTATAAATATATAATAATTATAATTATTATATATTCTAATATCCCTACGTCCGAAATTTGAAATTCCTTAATGTTACAATGTTACAAAGTTACAATGTTACAAAATGTTGGAAACGTAACAATGTAACAATGTAACTTTGTAACATTAAGCCCATGCCGATTCCTAACTTTGGCAGAAGTTGAATGACACCTGATACCTGAATCAGGTATGAGGTCTTGGCCCGCAGGCAACCCTCACAATTTACGTATTCTTCTCTTTCTCGCGGATATGCTCTTCGTATTCCGCTATTTCCCGTTCGCCGACATGTGCCAGACCGTAGTGCTCATCGTGCTGGCTGTAGTCGAGTCCAACCTTCTCACTATAGACGGAGACGCGCATGGGTATCAGTTTGTCTATCAGCGTATAGCCCAGCCAACTCATGCCGAATGTATAGACAAAGACAATGACGATGGCCAGCAGATGGTAGAGGAAAATTACGAATCCGTCCCACGTGCCTGCAATCAGTCCTTCTTGGATGAAGATACCTGTCAGCACAGTTCCGAAGATACCGCCTGTGCCGTGAGTGGGGAATACGTCGAGGGCATCGTCGATGCTGCTACGTGAACGCCAATAGACGGCAATATTGCAGATTAGCGTGATGACGAAGGCAATGAAGATGCTCTGCCCCACCGTGACATAGCCTGCTGACGGGGTGATGGCCACCAAACCTACCACACATCCGACAGCGGCTCCCATGGCCGAAGGCTTGCGGCCACGAAGGCAATCGAAGAATATCCAGGTCATCATGGCAGTAGCCGAGGCTGTATTGGTATTCAGGAATGCCTTCACTGCCTGTCCGTCAGCATGAAGCGACGAACCCGCATTAAAGCCGAACCAGCCCAGCCACAGCAGGGCCGCTCCCAACAGCACAAAGGGAATGTTGGCTGGTTCGCTTCTGCGGGTTTCTGCTTTACGCCTGCCTAAATAGATGGCTCCGGCAAGAGCGGCAACACCACTGGAGGCATGCACCACGATGCCTCCGGCAAAGTCGATGACTCCCCAACGGCAAAACAGCCCCTCTGGATGCCATGTCATGTGGGCCAGCGGACAGTAGATCATAAAGAAGAAAAACATCATGAAGAACATATAGGCAGAGAAACGCACACGTTCGGCAAACGACCCTGTGATCAGCGACGGGGTGATGATGGCAAACTTCATCTGAAACAGGGCATAGAGAGCCAGTGGAATAGTGGCTCCACCTAATATATTACCCGCGGGCGTAGTATAGACAGCACCTCCTACGTTGTGGAACATGGGGAACGTCAGCGGATTGCCAATAATACCTCCGATATCATCGCCAAAACAGAGTGAGAATCCAATCACCACCCACAGAACAGAAATCAGTCCCATAGCAATAAACGACTGGAGCATGGTGCTGATGACGTTCTTCGCTCCTACCATACCGCCATAGAAGAATGACAGTCCAGGTGTCATCATCAGCACAAAGATGGTGGCCGTGATAAGCCAGGCTACGTCAGCAGCAGAAATCACCGACCAGTCGCACTCAAACGCGGGCTCACCTACAAACACACCAGCAATGGCTATCAACGTCATTGCTGCCATCAAGATTATCCAACGTCTCTTTACTTTCATACAAGTGTCATTTTGTTATTTACAGAGTGCAAAGATATTACAAAATGAAAGAAAAACAAAAGAAATCAAAACATTTTGCGTGTTAGAATATTGAATTACTTACATTATGTAACATTATTATTTGAATTTTGTTACAAATTGACACAAATATGCCTTAAATACTTTCGATTTCCTATCAAATTGTAAGTTGGAGTAAATTGTTGTTAGATAAAATTAGATAAAGTTAAATCCCATGATAAAAGATTGCGAATAGTTTAGTGGTTTCAAAAATTCTTCGTACCTTGCAACCGATAAAGGGTCATAGAAACGGCTGGTGGCTCTGAGTCGGAGTTCTTTGAAAGCAATTTGATGCAGAACGTGGAATTGAGAACCGTCTCTTATCCGTAACCCTGATTTTCCTCAATCCCCCGAACTGCCTTTAAATAAAGAAAGATTGCTTTTTCTGCCAAAATTACGAAATAAAAATGAGAAAGCGAAGTAATCTGTCGACTTTATTTGTGAATTGAAATTTTTAGCGTTTTTTTAGATATTATTTATTGCCAATTCTAGATAATTTTATAACTTTGCACCCGAATACGGTTTACCGAAACGGGAAACTTTTCAAGGACGGAAAAAGAAAAAGTTTCCCAAAACGGAGAACTTTTCGCCGATGAGAAATATAAAAACAGATAAAACCTAATAAACAAGATGGAAATTAAGAACTTTACGATTACAAAGCGCGATGGCTCAAAAGACCGCTTCTCGTTAGACAAAATCATGAATGCCATTGTAAAAGCATTTGAAAGCGTGGAAGAACCCACCGACCTTGGTACTATCTCAAAGGTTCTCAGCAACTTAGACATCAAAGACGATATCACGGTAGAGGATATCCAGAACCAGGTAGAGGTTTCTCTGATGAAGGAGGGATACTATCAGGTAGCCAAGTCTTTTATGCTTTATCGCCAGGCTCACACAGAGGATCGTGAGACGCTGGAGAAGATGTTGTTCCTTTCCGAATACATGGAGTCGGTGAATGCAGCTACTGGTTCAAAATATGACGCCAATGCCAACGTGGAGCACAAAAACATTGCTACACTGATTGGTGAGTTGCCAAAATCGAACTTCATCCGACTGAACCGACGTCTACTGACCGACCGCATCAAAAAGATGTACGGCAAGCAATTGGCTGACAAGTACATCGACATGCTGACCCACCACTTCATCTACAAAAACGATGAGACCTCGCTGGCCAACTATTGTGCTTCCATCACCATGTACCCCTGGCTCATCGGTGGTACCGTTTCCATCGGCGGCAACTCCACAGCACCCACTAACCTGAAATCGTTTGCTGGCGGTTTTGTCAACATGGTATTCATGGTCAGTTCCATGCTCAGCGGTGCCTGCGCCACCCCGGAATTCCTGATGTACATGAACTACTTCCTCGGCAAGGAGTATGGAGAGGACTACTACAAGCGAGCCGGCGAACAGGCTGACCTCAGCCTGAAGAAGCGCACCCTCGACAAAGTCATCACCGACTACTTCGAGCAGATTGTATACACCCTTAACCAGCCAACAGGTGCACGCAACTACCAGGCAGTGTTCTGGAATGTGGCCTACTACGACAAGTACTATTTCCAGAGCATCTTCGGCGACTTCTACTTCCCCGACGGTTCAAAGCCCGATTGGGAAGGTCTCTCCTGGCTGCAGAAGCGTTTCATGAAGTGGTTTAACAAGGAACGCACGAAGACCCTGCTCACCTTCCCTGTGGAGACCATGGCATTGCTTACCGACAAGGATGGCAACTGCCTGGACAAGGAATGGGGCGAATTCACCGCTGAGATGTATGCCGAAGGCCACTCGTTCTTTACCTACATGAGCGACAATGCCGACTCCCTGTCAAGCTGCTGCCGTCTGCGCAACGAGATTACCGACAACGGGTTCAGCTACACCTTGGGGGCTGGTGGCGTATCGACGGGGTCAAAGTCAGTATTAACCATCAATCTGAACCGCTGCATCCAGTATGCTGTTAACAACAAGATGGACTATCTGGAGTATCTGGGCACTGTCATCGACCTCTGCCACAAAGTACAGTTGGCCTATAACGAGAATCTGAAGGAACTGCAGGCTCATGGCATGCTGCCTCTCTTTGACGCAGGCTACATCAACATCGGGCGGCAGTATCTCACCATCGGTATCAACGGACTCGTGGAGGCTGCAGAGTTCATGGGACTCAAGATTACCCCCAACGACGACTACCTGCACTTCGTCCAGGGCATCCTGGGACTAATTGAGAAGTACAACAAGCAGTACCGCACCAAGGACGTCATGTTCAACTGCGAGATGATACCTGCCGAGAACGTTGGCGTGAAGCACGCCAAGTGGGACCGCGAGGATGGCTATTTCGTGCCTCGCGACTGCTACAACAGCTATTTCTACGTGGTGGAGGACGATTCGCTCAGCATCATCGACAAATTCAAGTTACATGGTGCTCCCTACATTAAGCATCTGACCGGCGGTTCTGCACTTCACATGAACCTGGACGAGCACCTGTCAAAGGAGCAATACATGAAACTGCTGCAGGTGGCTGCCAAGGAAGGCTGCAACTATTTCACCTTCAACATCCCCAATACGGTGTGCAACGACTGTGGCCACATTGACAAGCGTTACCTGAAGGAGTGTCCTCACTGCCACTCCAAGAACGTGGACTACATGACCCGTATCATCGGATACTTGAAGCGTGTAAGCAATTTCTCACAGCCCCGTCAGGAGGAGGCTGCCCGTCGTTTCTACGCCCATGCATAACATAAATAAGAACACAAGACAGAATAACAGACGGACATATGATTCGCTATCGAAAAAAAAGCCCGAACGTTATGATGTCGCTCCATAGTCAATCTGTTTATGCTGAAATACGTTAACACCGGCGTGGTCTTCCAGGAGATACCCGACGAAGTGACACTGGCCATCAACATCTCAAACTGCCCGTGTCACTGTCCGGGGTGTCACAGCCACTATCTGTGGGAAGACATTGGCCTGCCGCTCGACACCAATGCCATTGATGCCTTCATAGAACAGTACGGCGACGATATTACCTGCATAGCCTTCATGGGCGGCGATTCCGACCCAAAGGGCGTGAACCTTCTGGCGCAGTATCTCCATGAGGAATATCCGCAGTATAAGGTCGCTTGGTACAGTGGCCGTCTGCGCGTCCCCCCACAAGTATGTAAGACCGATTTCGACTATCTGAAGATCGGCCCCTATATCAAGCACTTAGGCCCGCTGAAATCGCCTACCACCAACCAGCGGCTCTATCGCCTCTTACCCGATAAGTCATTCGAAGATATTACTTTCCGTTTCTGGCGTCATACGGCCATGACCGGATAAAAAAAAAACACATAGTTCAATAGCAATGGAACAACAAAAACGTTACGGTCATTTCGATGACCAGCATCGCGAGTATGTCATCACAGACCCGCAGACCCCTTGGCCTTGGATCAATTACCTGGGCAACGAAGACTTCTTTTCACTGATCTCCAACACCGCTGGCGGATACTCCTTCTACAAGGACGCCAAATTCCGCCGTATCACCCGCTACCGCTACAACAATGTGCCGATGGACAACGGCGGCCGCTATTTCTATATCAAAGATGGCGACACTGTGTGGAACCCAGGCTGGAAGCCCTGCAAGACACCACTCGACTTCTACGAGTGCCGTCACGGCATGAGCTACACCCGCATCACAGGCCGCAAAAACGACGTAGAGGCCAGCGTGCTCTTCTTCGTACCCTTGAAGAAATGGTGTGAGGTGCAGAAGCTGACGCTGACGAACTATTCGTCTGCCACCAAACAGCTGAAGCTTTTCTCCTTCGAGGAGTGGTGTCTCTGGAATGCTGCTACCGACATGGAGAACTTCCAACGCAATTTCTCGACCGGAGAGGTGGAAATAGAGACCACAGCTCCGAACGGTTCCCCCTCGGGTGCCACGATCTATCACAAGACCGAGTATCGTGAGCGCCGTAACCACTATGCGTTCTACCACGTCAACGCCGAGGTGCAGGGTTTCGACACTGACCGCGAGACCTTCGTAGGTCTCTATAATGAGTTTGCCAATCCACAGGCCGTGATGGAAGGCAAGCCACGCAACAGCCACGCCCACGGCTGGAGTCCCATTGCCTCACACTACATAGAGGTAACGCTGCAGCCTGGTGAGTCGAAGGACTATGTATTCCTCCTCGGCTACGTAGAAAACAAACAAGACGAGAAATTCTCCGCCCCTCAGGTCATCAATAAACAGAAGGCTCACACACTCATTGCCAGTCTCGACACCACAGAAAAGGTCAACAAGGCATTTGCTGAGCTCGCAGATTATTGGGATGCCCTTCTCAATATATATAATGTACGCACAGGAAATGACAAACTCGACCGCATGGTCAACATATGGAACCAGTACCAATGCATGGTGACGTTCAACTTCTCTCGTTCGGCTTCGTTCTTCGAGAGTGGTGTTGGCAGGGGCATGGGCTTCCGCGACAGCAACCAGGACCTCGTGGGCTTTGTCCATCAGATCCCCCCACGTGCCCGCCAGCGCATCATCGACATTGCTTCTACCCAGTTCCCCGACGGCGGCTGCTACCACCAATACCAGCCTCTTACCAAACGTGGCAACAACGATATCGGTGGCGGTTTCAACGATGACCCCTGCTGGCTCATCTTCGGCACAGTAGCCTATATCAAGGAGACGGGTGATTTCTCCATCCTCGACGAGATGGTGCCCTTCGACAACCAGCCAGGTACAGAGGTGACACTCTTCGAGCACCTGAAGGTATCGATGGATCATGTCATCAATAACCTCGGCCCCCACATGCTGCCGCTTATAGGACGTGCCGACTGGAACGACTGTCTGAACCTGAACTGTTTCTCATGGGATCCCAACGAGAGCTTCCAGACTACCGAAAACGTCAGCGAGGGCACAAAGGCCGAGAGTCTCATGATTGCCGGACTGTTCGTGGTTACCGGCAAGGACTACATCGCCCTTTGCCGTAAACTCAGCACCGTTTGCAACGACTCGGCAGCGGTTTACACAGCCGAGGCTGACCGCATGCAGCAGGCTGTCGATGCAATGATTGAGGCAGTGAAGAAGCACGGATGGGACGGCGAATGGTATCTACGCGCCTACGATTTCTATGGCAACAAGATAGGAAGCAGCGAATGCGAGGAAGCCAAGATCTTCATCGAGTCCCAGGGCTGGTGCACCATGGCGGGCATTGGTGCTGAAGAGGGTATGGTGGCCAAGAGTCTTGACTCCTGCAAGAAATACCTGGAGTGTGAACATGGCATGGTGCTCAACAATCCTGCTTTCACCAAGTATATCTACGAGTACGGCGAGATATCCAGCTATCCCGAAGGCTACAAGGAGAATGCCGGTATCTTCTGCCACAACAATCCATGGGTCATCATCGGAGAGTGCATAGCAGGTCGGGGCAACGATGCCTGGAGCCACTATGCCAAGATCCTGCCCAGTTATGTTGAAGAGAAATACCAGACACTGCACAAGGTGGAACCTTACGTGAACTGTCAGATGGTAGCCGGCAAGGATGCCTTCCGTCCGGGTGAGGGCAAGAACTCATGGCTCACGGGTACGGCAGCCTGGATGTGGTACACGGTTTCGGAGTTCATCCTCGGCATCAAACCCGACTACGATGGCATCCGTATAGACCCCTGTCTACCCGAAACAGCTAAGGACTACATTGTCAGCCGCAAGTTCCGCGAGGCAGAATACGAAATCACCGTCCACCCCAACGGTTCGCAAAAGGGCGTAAAACAGATCGTCGTCGACGGCAACCCCATCGAGGGCACCGTCATCCCCTACTCCACCGGCAGACACACTGTAGATGTTATGATGTAAAGAAAGAGAGAGATGATTGAGAACCGCGAGACCTACCATCTCGCGGTTCTTGTTTTTCAGAACTTCCACCGCAGCTGCACGTCCACATCAGTCAGCGATGAGCCGTCCACCTTTTGCAGCCCGGAGCCTGTGACAGAACGGTCCAGATAGTCGGTGACCCCCAGTTTCGCTGCCATCATCAGGTTGGAACCCACCTCTATCCGTGCTGTCAGCATATAACGAAGCCCCCTGCCATAGAGCATGGGAAAGTTGAAGGTGTAAAGCAGTCCCCGTTCATAGGTATAGAGACGGCTGTCGTAGGAGTCGGTGTCGAAGTAGCTGCAGGCAGCATTCACTTTCAGCCACTTGCATCTGTATTCTGCTTGCTGGGTTACGGCCCACCCCCATTCCACATCGTTCTCCCCGTTCACTCTGCTGCCGTCGGCCTGGGTGTTCAGGCTTAGGCCGAAGTCCGTAGCATAGCCTAAAGAGAAGCGTCCACGCTGTTCCTGGCGGTTATAGAGTCCGTTCTTTTCCTTGTTGTCACGCTGCCGCTGGTGCAGACGATAGCGGGCCTGCAGCTGCCAGTGCCCACGGGGCTTGCAGGTTACCTGAACCAAATGGTCGTTTGCATTGGAAGACTGAGATACCTGATACTTGGGCCAGGCGAAATAGGCCCAATCGGTATAAGCCTGTATCTGCCAGGTGGGGGAAGGCTGCCACGTCAACCCTGCATACACACCACTCTCATTCTGAACCCCGGTACCTTCGCTGAAGCTGTGGGCATAGAGTGAAGTGTACCGGTAGCCATAGAACCGCTGAAGGACCATCAGCCCCAAACCGTCTGCCAACTGGAGGCTGGCACTGTTGATGGTAGCCAGTGCACCGCATCGGTTCAATGCTGTTTCACCGTTCAGACTCACCCTGCTGCTGGCATAGCCGTAATCGACACTGAAGTTCAGGAAGTCACTGCCACTGGCATAATAGCGGCGGTATAGCTCTTTCGTATCAGGACGTAGGCGGCGGTCCAGATGGGTATAGATAGCAGTGATACCCAGACGGAAGCGTCCCATGCGACTGCTCAACCTGGCACCGAGAGCAGTAGCATGTGTATTATTCTTCTTCTCGAGTTCGCTGAGCGTACGATGGTAGCCGTTTTTCACCAGGGTCTGCGCCTCCTGCTCCTTGTTCAACGTGGCATCCATGGGCCTATAGCTGGCAAAGGCTGCTGCCGTAAGCCCTTTCTTCAACCGATAGCTAAGTGCAGCACCCTGGAAATAGTCGGCCTGAGAACGTGAGGAATGCGCACGGATAGTATTGGCAGTGCGCCCTAAACTCTGAAGCGTAGCCAACTTACCCAACCCGAAACTGTTGTTCAGCACCAGTCCCATGCCTGCCGACAACCTGTACTTCCCCACGACTGCCGACTCCAGACGTCCCAAGTGGCGCAGCTGCACATAGAAGGAATAAAAGTCATAGCCCATCGTGTTACCTCTCCGGAAGAACGGTTCCCCACTGTCCTGAGCCCCGAGGAAGCCTGCCTTCACGTAGTCCCCATAGTTGAATCCGTACTGTACCCAATGTTTCTGCGGATAGCCCAGATATCCGTTCTTGTCGCCCTTCCTCTCATAAAGCGGTATGCGCATATAGGCCGTCAGATTCTGCCGACCATACCTCATGATGTCCTTCAGTCTGGGGAAACTGGGTTTCTTCTTCATGCCTATGCAACAGAAACACTTCAAAAGCTGAATGTAGTGATAATCCAACGATTCCACCATCCGCAATTCATTCATCGACTTCATCGGACCGTAGCGGTCGAGATATTCCATCAAATCCTCCACCTGCTGAGACGTCAGGAACGGCAGCGATTCCAGTTCCTCGCGTGTCGCTGTATTCAGATCCAAGGGCTGCTGCTCCAGCTGAGTAAGCATCTGAAGCATCTCTTCCCACTCTGCCGATTCCCCGTCTTCCACCGTCATCACCTCCCGCAGCACATCCTCCCACGACTGTTCATCGTCAGTCTGGGCCACTATGGGAAAAGGCACAAAAAGGAAAAGGCAAAGAAGCAAAAAACAGCTTCCCCACCCCTGCCACTGATCTATGTAACAGCTTTTCACATGACAAAGGTACGAATTAGTAAGAAAAATACAAAATAAACAAACAGCTTTTTGTCTTTTTTGCCTAACAAAATCACCTCCGGGTGCAAAGTCTGAGATACTTTTAACCCGAATCGGTCATTAGCGTTATGATGAAAACAGCCTTTATTTTGGAACAGATGTCTTGCTGCTTTGAGTGTGCAATAGGGTTCCATTGTAATGGAAAAGCGGCGGGGCAGATGACAAGAAGAAAGCTTGTTAGCGCATAACAGCGTTGTTTCTCGCTCAGTCCTTCTGCCAGCAACCTCACAATGGCCATCCACTCCGTGTTCTCCAAAGTGCGGTGACTGTCGGCATCGGAGGCGAAGCGTTGCAGCACCCTTTCGTCGTCGGGCAGCGGACAGAGTAGCTTTGCGGCCTTCAGGCGGTCGAGACACAGCCGTGTGGCTATCGTATAGAGCCATGTCGCGAATGGCTTCTGCGGGTCGTAGCGCCCTATGCCCTGCCACACACGCAGGAAGGTCTCCTGCACCACGTCTTTTGCCTCTTCCTCGTCGGCCAGTATCTTCAGCGAGAGCGAGAATACCATGCGCTGGCAGTTCTGCACCACCAGACGAAACGCGGCCTTGTCGCCGCGTTGGCACCGAATAATCGTCTCGCTATCTATCTGCACCGTTTTGTTCATTGCTCTATTAAGTATACGACAAAGTTAGGCAAAAGTCGAAAAATAGGCTTCACTTTTTTATGAATATCACAAATTGACGACAAAATCAGTATATTTTCTTCACTTTTAAGTGAATTATAAGAAAAAAGTTGTATCTTTGCACTGGGTAAATGACAATGAGCAATGAAGACGATTAATTTGAAAACCATCGAGCAGAACGACAACGTGAGCCTGTACTCTATTTGCTTCAACGGCAATGACGTGTCAGAGTATGAGGACTTCCTGATGAAGTTCAAAGATAACTCTACGCTGAATTAAGATTTCCAGCGCATACTCCTTGCATTGGAAAAGATTATCGACCGTGGGGCGCTTGAACGGTTTTTCCGCATAGAGGGCAAGATGAATGACCGAGTTTCCGCTTTGGCTATCGACTCCAGGAAGTTGCGTCTGTATTGTCTGCGTATCTCTGACCAGATTCTCATTGTTGGCAATGGAGGTGTCAAGACCACACGGACTTACCAGGAGGATGAGCAGTTGAGTGGCTATGTGATGGATTTGCAGCGTTTCGATGAGCTATTGAAACAGGCTCAGCAGAACAGCAGCATCACAATTGAGAAAAACATGATAGTGGGAATAGACAACAAAGTATTTGAGATATGATTACCAATCCGTTATTTCGCGAGTGTCTGGCAAACGTCTCAGATGAGACCCGTGCCGAGTTCAATCTCTCGTTTGAGATTGCTGACCGCATTGATGCCTTGCTTAAGAAGAAAGGCATCACACAGAAAGAATTGGCCGCAAAGATGGGTAAACGGGAGTCGGAAATATCTAAATGGCTCACAGGTCGTCATAATTTCACGACCAAAACGCTTGCTGGCATATCGCTGGCCCTTGGCGAGCCAATCATTAGTGTGCCAGCATAAAGTTCTTCTATATCCAATGGACTGTCGATTACCTCGTCAGCCCATTATGATTCTCCAACTTCTCTATCCGCCAGTCATATTTGCCATCCATGATGTCACCCACCTCACTGTCTGCGCGATGCAGCTCCATGTCAGTGAGTTTACCTATCTCCTTGGCAACCCAGACGAGCCACTGCGCCACATTCTTGACTGTAGTTGCGGCAATTTCTGCGAGACTCGCTATGAAGTTCTTGATGGCTGATGCCTCTTCGTCAAAGAAGATGGAGCCATGATTGCCACCGCTACAGCCTGAGCCTGAGCGAGCAAAGTCAGCAATGGCATCCGACGGTGCCCGCATCTCAGAGACATCTTCCCATTCACCTAGGTTCCTAATGTATTGGACAAGTAAATGCTTCATGGCGGTGGGCATCTCATCGGAGTCGAAGCGCTGGCTGTTGGAGAAAGCTATCAATGCCGGGAGCCTGTCTAATGGAAAAATAAAAACTCTGCAAGAAATCAGGCAGAATTATTTTCTGCCTTTGAGTTCGTCATGAAAAACGGCCAGTTCATCAATATATTTTCCAGATTGTTTTGCTTTTTGCCCGATTTGCACTAACTTTGCACCCGATGGAAATGAAAGAACTGGAAAACAAGCGGACAGCCGTGCTGCTCTCGGGCGGCGTGGACAGCAGTGTGGTGGTGTACGAACTGGTAAAGGCTGGTCTTCAGCCCGACTGTTTCTATATCAAGATAGGACCTGAGGAGGAAGAGGAATGGGACTGCTCAAGCGAGGAAGACCTGGAAATGGCCACAGCCGTCGCCCATAAGTACGGATGCAGGCTGGAGGTGGTAGACTGCCACCGCGAATACTGGGACCAGGTGACTCGCTATACCATGGACAAGGTTCGCGCAGGACTGACCCCTAATCCCGACGTGATGTGCAACCGCCTCATCAAGTTCGGTGCCTTTCACGAGAAACGCGGCCACGACTACGACCTCATCGCCACGGGTCACTATGCGCAGACCGAGACCGACGGTGGGTACAAATGGCTCGTCACCAGTCCCGACCCCGTCAAGGACCAGACCGACTTCCTGGCGCAGATCTGCGACTGGCAGCTCAGGAAAGCACTCTTCCCCATCGGCCACATGATGAAGGACGAGGTGCGCCGAATAGCCGAGCAGGAGCATCTGGTCAGTGCCCGGCGCAAGGACTCACAGGGCATCTGCTTCCTGGGAAAGATCAACTACAACGACTACATACGCCGCTATCTGGGCGAACAGCCCGGCGATGTCATAGAATTGGAGACGGGCCGCAGGATAGGCCAGCACCGCGGGCTATGGTTCCACACCATAGGCCAGCGTAAGGGCATGGGCTTCGGCGGAGGCCCGTGGTTCGTGGTGAAGAAGGACATCGACAGGAATATCATCTACGTGTCCCACGGCTACGACCCCGACACCGCCTACCGCGACGTTTTCCAAATCCGCGACTTCCATTGGCTCACCCTGCCCATTGAGCAACTGCAGGACTATCGTGAAGGAGAACCGATGAACATCACCTTCAAGATACGCCATACCCCCGAGTTCCATCAGGGATCATTGCTCCGTACGGGCGAAGGCAACTTCATTGTCCGTTCTACCACCCGCATTCACGGCGTGGCTCCAGGTCAGTTCTGTGTCGTCTACGACGCCTGCCACCACCGCTGCTACGGATCAGGAGAAATCACGGTTTGATCCGTTTTTCTTTAGTGGTGGTAAACGCTGGCTTTAGTAACGGTAAACCCCGTTTTTAGTGACTGTAAAATCAGGAGCAATAATAGTTGACCCGTTAGGCACATGAGAAAAGCACTGAGAAAGACGGACTACCCATCGTCACATTTCTTCGTCATCACTTTACTTGGAATGGCAGATGCCGAGACGGGAGCTAATCCGCTCAGGCACTGAACCTCGTTCACACCCGTTCTCTCCTCGGTTCACAAGGGATGTCAACGGCAGAGAGAACGTAAGCGGATAAGCGAGAGTGGCAAGGTGAACTGACTCTTCATACCCCATGCAATGTATTCATAGTCAAGAAAGGAACGGACGTTGAACTCGGAAAGAGGTTGATTATGATGGGTTATGAACGCAAGTGTAACAGCAGGGGATCGCTCTTCCGTATCGAAGAGAAATAGTCCCTAAAAGTAAAACAATCCATTTTTCGACCTTGAACTTCGTTTGAGCACGTTCACGCTCGATAAAGCATGAGCAAGCTCTGCTTTATTCTCACTTCATCACAACCTCGCTTCTGTTCCTCGCACAGATGCCCTTGCCTATGGCAAGTGCTGGCTGTGCCCTATATGTGGAGTTTTGAATACAGAATCAAGGGATTCTTATTCAAAAATGAACCCCTTGATTCTTTGTGTTCCAATCATTTAAAGTCTACAGGATAATACAGCTTCCAGTCTTTATCTCTTAATTGTTCCCAAGTAAACCATTTGTATGTAATACGATATTGATTGAAGTGTTCTACAAATTCATCATAAGATAAAACATTCGTAACTGAATAATTATAGACTTCTACTTTCAGAGTGTCACCAACTAGCTTTCCATGACGTCGCAAATCCACACCCCCTGTAATCGTTCTTTCTTTATGAGGATAAATAACAGAGGAACCAAACCTGACCACATTTTTTGGGGGAACAAAAAATGAGTCAGAATTATTCCAATTGTTGGCATTATCAATCAATGCAAAGACCAAGGTGTCACTCGTTGAGTTGGCAATACACAAGTTCTCGAAATCCTCAATGCGAGAAGGAAGAAGACATGAGACAACAATGTTTGTGATTATTCCCAGTATGAAAACTGTTACTAATAATCTCAAAACGTTTTTCTTTTTTTCGCGTATATCAAAAATAAAATTCATAGTCATCGTTTTTTGATTGAATCTTGAGGAATCCTCATATTTATGAAATTAGTACATACAAACCTATCCATGCAGAACCAATAAAAAGGAGGAAAGCCACGAAACCCCACTTTATAGAATCACTTTTTCCTTCCGTCATAAACTCTTTTAAATATTCATGTTCGGGGCCTTCTTTAACAAATGACAGTTCAAAAGAAAGTAGCAAACATGTTATAACAATAAGCCAGAACTTGCTTTCAAGCCATATTATTTGGAAGATTTCCATGATGATAATTCTTAAGACATTGAGTCCCCCCAAAGTATAACCAGCAAGAACAAAGGATAATGTTGTAAGGCCTATGTTATTTGCTGACTCTCTCCCTTGTGGATTAAGAGGATTGCTAAATAAAAGTCTATCAAGCCAAGAATAGGTATATAATAAATGGTTAAAGAATTTTTG
>JAEEGK010008107.1_pt1 | contig 24875 bp, 15 predicted proteins | sample 8958771 | NCBI WGS metagenome assembly JAEEGK01 (sample SAMN16246547, study PRJNA631951) | gut metagenome | biome: gut microbiome; feature: rumen; material: SC-attached | host: Bos | place: Iran: Karaj | collected 2018-10
ATAAATGATAATGTAAATTTTAAAAATGGTTTTTCATCTCTGAATACATTGTTAAGAGTTTTAACAGGAGATCAATGGAATGAAATAATGCATGAATTTGCAATACAAAAAGAAGGATGTCAAACAGAAGAACAATCATATTTAGAATTAATGGAATATGGTCCTTCAAATTGTGGCAGTTGGATTTCTTATCCTTATTTTACTTTTTTTATGATATTAAATTCCACTATAATAATTAATATGTTTATTGCTGTCATTGTTGGAACTTTTATGGAAGAAAATGTTGATTCAAATGGAAATGAAATATCAACTAGAGAAATTGAAGAATTTTATAATTTATGGAGTAAATATGATCCTCATGTTAAATATTCTATAGGAATTAATAGATTTATTTTATTTATGACTGAATTAAAATATCCTATGGGATTAAAAGGAGATATATTATTTGATAATTATCTCAATAAACAAAAATTAAAAGGCACTATTTTTTTTTCTCCCGATAAAAAAACAGTTATTGATGAAGAACAAGTTAATATTATTTTAGAAAAATTAGGAATTGAAAAAAATTCTGATGGAAAAATTCATATTTTAGATGTTATAAAATTAGTAAATAAAAGATATATTATCGCTCAACAAGAAAATGAAGAAGATTATCATAGTATGGAGAAATATAAGAAAGAGTTAAAATTATTTGATATTAAACAAAGGAAAGTTGGAGAAAAATTAAAAGAAGAATTTTCAAGATATCATAAAGGTTATGGTGAAACTTCTATTATTGGCATTAAAAGTGAAAGAGAAACAAAAAGACAGTTATCTCCTATTAAGTTACAAAAAGTTTTTTCAGAACCTAAAAATATTAATGATAAGAAATGATAATATGTTATATTCCCATTTTTGTAATATAAATAAAAAGTCTAGGTAGTTATTTTTATTTGACACATTTTTGAACACATTCAAGCTGAATTTAAATGTATTTTACAATTATTCAAGAAAAATTAAGTTTTTTTATATATATAAATTTTTCATTTTTTTGAAATATTATTTTTAATTTAAATAAATAATATTAAATAAATTTATTATTTTTTTTATCTTTAACAACTCTCCTTAAATTTTTTTTCAAAAAATTGTTTAATTTTCTTTTCATTTCTTTCAATTAAATTCAATGACGTTTCAATATATTTAAAATTATTTTCATCCATTTCTTTAATACCAGAAATAATTAAAATTTTCAAGAAACTAAATAACATTTCTCTATTATTTCTTAAAATAGAATAAGCTTCCCAAATAATTTCTTTAAATTCTTTATTAAGTTTTGCATTTTCTAAAACTCCCATAAATTCTTTATTAAACTTCATATTACAAACTCCTTTTACTAATTCATTATTTTCATTTAATCCAAATAAATTATTTAAATCAATATTAAATAATTCACCATTGAATGTGATTTTAATATTATCATTATTTCTATCATTTACTCCTAAAACAAAATTACAAATTAAATAAGCACAAACACTGAATAAAAAATTATTTAAATATTCTTTAGAAGGAATTTTACAAGTTAATTCTAACCAATTTTTAACTGGATTATCTTTTTTAAATAAATGAATTTTTTTACTTATAGTTGTCATAATAACACTTAATTTTTCAGAATTATTTATAATTTCAGTTAAGCCTTGATTATAATCTGTTGTTATAATATTATATAATGACATTTTTAAATGTAAATTATTATCTGACCATAAATTTCTTATTGCATTAAAAATTTGAATTGTTACCATATTTAATCTTAAATCTTTATTTGTATTAAATAAAGTATTGATTTCTTCTGATAAAGGATCTGCGTTTTTAAAAGAAAAAAAAAATAAAGATAAATCTCCTTTTTTTTTAAATCTACATTTTTCAGGAATTAAAGATATAATTTTCACTTTATAATCATATGGAAGTGAAATTTCTCTGTTTGAAAGTTTTAATAATTCATTAAATGCATTTATACTATTTTTAAACAATAAGATTTTTTCTTTATTAGTTTTTTTCTTTTTTTCCATTATTTTAGTCAATTTTATAATATTTTTAAGTAAGAAATCTTCATTAAAAAAAACTTTAGAAATTTCTTCTCCAATTTTATTTAAAAAAACATTTAAATACAAAGAAAATTTTTGCTGGAAAAAAATATTTTTCATTTCACTTCTTAAATACCAATAAAATTTATGTCCAATAGTGAAAGGATAATTAACTGAAATTTCTATTAAAAATCTAGCCAATTCATTATCAACATCTTTTTCATATTTTAAGCCTTGAACCAATTGAAATAAATATTGATTAATTTCTTCAATTGGAGATTTTCTTAAACAGTCAACAGCAAAATTTCTAATTGATTCATAAGTAAAATATCCATTTAATAATTCCATAGATTGAATAGTATTTAAATATTTTTTAGAATTTTCAAATAATTTTTCTAATTCTATTAAATGATGAGGATCATTATAATTAAAACATGAAATTAGTCTTGAAATAATTTTTGGATTTTCCATAATTTTAAATCTATTTGTCCATAAAACTTCTCTGTCATAATTATTTAATTCTTCTGAAGGAGTTTTTAATATAATATCATTTATTTTATCATTATCTGTTTCACTGACCATTAATGATTGAATATCAATTGAATAATTTGATATATGTAAAACTTTATTTATTATTGAATTATTAAAGGAATCTATTTCAAAATATATTTTTGAAGTATTTTCATTATGTTCATTGTCCATAAAGCAATAATATGAATTTTCTTTTAATGATGATTCATATAAATTTATTTTATGTTGTCCTATTCTTAATCTTTTACTAAAGTCAAATAAATTAAAATTTCCCCAATATTTTGTTTCATTACTTATAATTTCTTTTATTCTATTTTGTTGAATAAATTTAATTTCAAACAATATTGAACAAATATTTGGAATTATATTATAATTACTTTCAAAATATATTCTTTTATTAAAAATAGGATTAACATCTTTAGTATAAGTTTTCCATTTAATTATTTTTGGTTTACTAAATGGTCTTTTTCCACAATATAATTGAATTTTAAAAATTAAAAAAGTTAAAATATTTCCATTATCTAATTCTAAAGATTCAAAAATTTTATTTAAATTTGCACTTTTTAATAATATACTAAAAGGTCTATCAATTTCTCTCATTAAAATATTAGAATTAAATATTTCTGTCATTTTTTTAATATCTATATCTTTATTTTCAGTGTATGCGTTTGGTTGATTTAAATTTATTTTTCTTTTTTTACTTCCCATCACAGAAGTTCCTTTTATTACTGTTGATTGAGTTAAATTATTTATCATACTGAAACTTGTATTTAATTTTTCATTTATTACTTTAATATCTTCATAATCATATTTTGAATTTGAATTTAATATTGAATCACCATATATTGAAATTTCATTTATATTTGATTCATTTTTATTTAAGTTTTCTTCATTATTTATATTTGAATAACTATTACTTTCATTTATTTTAATATCATTTAATAAAGAATCTATAAAAATATCTAAATTATCATTTTGATTATCATTTTCAATATTTTTAATATCTTTATTTAAACAATCATTATTTTCTTCATTTTTTATTTTTTCAGGATTAAAAATAGCAAGTTTAAATATATTATCCTCTTGTTTTTGATATTCAGAAATAATATTATTATTATTTTCAATTTGATTAAATTCAGGATTATCAATTACTACATATTCAGCTTCTTTTCCATATTTAACACAATCAATTAAATAATTATAATGAATTAAAGGTTCATTAAAATCAAAAATATAATCATCTAAAGATTTAACTTTTAATATTTTTTTACTCGAATCAAATTTTAAATCTGCTCTCATTAATTCAACTCTTTTATTCATACTTTCAATTAAATCTAATGAAGTTGTTTTAGTTGTTATTTTTATTTTTTTTGTTATAATATCTTTTTCATTTAATTCATTTATAATTAAATAAGTTAAATTTACAAAAAAATCTTTTAAATCTTCATCAGTTAATTCTTTAATAATTTCATTTTTATCTTCCAAATAAATTTTACCATTATAAATTTTCATAAGTGATTTAACTTTTATTTCACATTCATTCATTTCAAATAAAAAATCTAAATTTTCATTATTATGATTAAACCAATCATATTTATCTTGATCACCTATTAATGAATTTAAATTATATCTATTAAATTCATTATAATTTTTTTTTTTGTGATTATAATAGTTACTTAATTCAGGATGATTGTTTAATATATTTATCGTATTTGTTCTAGGTAAATAAATAGAATAGAAAGATGAAAAATTATAATTTGAATCTAAAATATTTTTTACTAAATCACTTTTTATTAAATTTGGTGAATAAGGAAAAATCAAAGGTGTTTTATTATCTTTGAATAAAAAAAAGGATAAAGTGAATTTTTGATTAATCCTATAGAATATAAATCATCTATTTTTGTTTCAAAAGATATTTTATTTTCATAATCTGGTTTTATTTGACGATATATACATAAATGTAAATCAAATAAAATTAAATTTCTTTTTGAATTTAATATTAAATTTCGATTTGAATATATTTCTTTAAATTCTTTTGATTTTATAATTTCTTTTATTAAATCTTTTACTGTCCAATTTTCTTCATATTTTATTAAAATTTGATTATTATTTTGAAATTCAACACAACATATTCTTATATTATTATTATTAATTTTTTCAGATATTTTTGTATTATCAATATTCTTATTTATATTTTCATTATTTTCATTATTATTATAATCATTATTATTTTCATTTTGGTTATCAATATTTTCATTACCTTTATTTTTTTCATTTAGATTATCATTTTCAGTATTTTCATTTTGATTATTATCATTGTTTTCATTATTGATATTCTCCATTTTATTATTATCTTCCATTTTTTTATTTATAAAAATCAAAAAATAATTATATTAAGAAATTTTATATATATTTAATATCTATTTTTAAAACAAATTATTTAAAAATTGTGAAACTAAAAATAATCTTTTATTATTATATTTTAGACTAATAAATCTTAATATTGAAATAATAAAAGATATACATAATGAATATATTAAATGCGTTAATAAGCCCATTAAATAATTTTTGAATAAAGCTTTTTGTGAATATTTGTATAAAGTACAAAAAATAACTAAATAATATATAAAACATAACATAAATAAAAATTGTAAACTAAAATATATAAATAATCTAATTCTAATGAGTTTTTCAAATCTTTTAAAAACTTTAATAAGTTTAATATTACTTTTAGCTTCATTTTTTAATAATTCTAAAGCATAAGAAAAATTAATTAAATTACCCATATAAAAACAAAATATATTTCCTAAAATATCAGAAATAATAGATAAAGATTCACTAGTCATAAAATTTAATTGATTATTTCCACTTTTATATTTTCTAGATAAAATAACATCACTAAATAATAAAGCATTAATTGTAAAATCAACAATAATTCCAAATAAACATGAAGAAATAGTAATGTAAAGTATATCAAATTGATTTGAAAAAAATATTATTCTAGTTATCTCTATTTTAGATATAAAACTTGTATAAATTATCGACCATAAAGTTCTTTTATCTTCATAAATTGCTATATAAAAAGACATATCATTATATTCTTTTTCATTATCATTTTTTTTTTTTGATTTTATTATTTCTTTTATATTTGGACGGTATTTTAAAATCATTCTTTCTTCTGATGATATATTTTCAGACATCATTTTAGTCGAATGTTTTTTTCTTTTTGGAATTTGTATATTTGAATAATTATTTTTTTTTTCATGAAAAATATTCGATTCTATATTTGTATTGTTTTTTTCTTCTTCTTTAATACAGTTTTTTGGTGGAGAAGGTTTTAAATTATTATTATATAATATAGTTACATGATTTTTAGGTAAAATTATATAACTGTATATTTTAGTTTTTAATATTTTAATAGTTTTTGAAAAATGAAGAGAAGTGCAAATTAGTAATGCTATTAAAATAATAAAACTAAATAAAAAACCATAATTATTTTTATAAGAATCTCTTTTCATAATAAGAGAATAACAAATAACAATTTTATAATTAATATTATTATTAATAAATTCTAAAATCCAGCTTTTAGTTTTATTATTATTATTAATATTTGAATAAATTCTAGAATTATTATTATTAAAACATTCACAATTTACTCTATTAGTATTAAAATCAATTCCTTTATATTCACAACCTTCATCACAAAAATCAACATCAACTAAAATATCTGTTTTTCTATCTGAAAGAATAATATCTGTTCCTTTTCCTATATCTTTATTATTGCAAAAATCATTAAAAAATTCATCATTCTTATTATATATATCTACTCCTATTTCAGATAATTTTTTTCCTTCTTCTAATTTTACACTTTCTGGATTTGTTATTATTGATGATGTTTTTATTGGAATATCATTACATAATGTTAAATCTAATTTATTCCCTAATAAATCATATATCTCATATTCTACTTTTTTTGTTGTCTTTCCTTCTATATTTATTTCTTTTATTTTCATTATCAATTCTTTTATTTTATAATGAGATTTTAAAATATTTTCACATTCTCCTATATCAATAGAAGTTGCTTTTGGATTATTTGAGGGATATTTTTCTATATATATAGTTGTAATACCTTCAATTATTTCTTTTGGATTTTCTTCTTTATTTATTTGTTCTTCTTCTTCTTTATATATTTCTTCTTCTTCTTTATATATTTCTTCTTCTTCTTTTGTTATTTCTTCTTCTTCTTCTTTATATATTTTTTCTTCTTCTTTATGTATTTCTTCTTCTTCTTCTTTATTTATTTCTTCTTCTTCTTTTAATTCTTCTTCTTTTAATTTTTCTTCTTCTTTTAATTTTTCTTCTTCTTTTAATTCTTCTTCTTCTTCCTTTAATTCACAATAATGATATTCTGAAGAAAGATATGTACTTTCAATTGGATAATAATTATTTTCATTATCACAAACTAAACATTTTTTATTATTTTGTTTATCACATCCAGTATTAATTTTACAAGATATATCACAAACTTGTAAATATATTTGACAAACTGTTGGATTTTCAAGATTATTATAATCACTCATATCTTCAAGAGAAGAGCTATAAAATGTGTAATATGCAGAATAATAATTAAAATAATCATTTATATAAAAATTTAATTCAAAATCATTTGAAATTTGAGGTTGATTTGGATAAAAAGATTTTTGAAAATATAATGTATAATTATTAATTTCATCTGAATTAATTCCTGATAATTCGGATAAAGAAATAGAATAATCTCTTGAATTTAGAAATTCTGTAAGATTTTGGCATTTTGTTCTAAGAGTAGTAATTTTCCATTTAACTTCATTATCTTTATCTTTTATTAAAATAGTAAAAATGTTATTAGAGATAAATCCTTTAATGAAAGTTATTTTTGTCACATTTGGACTGAAAGTTGAGACAATGAATTTTTCATAAGAATTTGAATTTATATTTGAAACAAATATATTAATATTTGTATTATTATCAAATAATAAATATAAATTTGAATTATATCTTAATCCTGAAATTGAATAAGGAATAAAAGTAGAGGGATAATTATATAATTCTACTTCATTTTGGGAAATGTTTTCTCCATTTATATTTAATATATAAATTTTATTTGAAGAAATTCCATATAAAATATAATTATTTTCATCTTTTTTAACTCCTCCTTGTATTGGTGAATAACTGTTTTCTTTATTTATTTCTTGATTATTTTGAAGATTTAGAATATGGGTATAACTAAAATTAGAACTAATTAAGGGCCATATACTTTTTAAACTGCAATAAGGAATATACATAAAGAATTTATTATTTTGAATAAAACATATTATTTTTAATTGATTATTAATTAGCTCACAACTATCTAGAACTTTATTATCCTTTTTTTTATATAATTGATTTGAATTAAAGTTAAAGACAATATAATTATAATTTAATTTATTGCCAGACAAAAAAGCTGTGAATTGTAGAGAGAAACCTATATATAAATAATTGTTATAATAAGTCACTCCACATTGAATATTTTTGACATATACTGAATTATTTTTTTTGTATGAGGTAATAAATTGGCCTTCTAAGTTTAATACTACAACAAAAATATTATCTAAGCAAACGAGGGCAAATAATTCATCACCTAGATATATTAAATTAGTTGAATTATTAAATGTATAAGAGGATTCTAATGATTTAGATGTTGTTTGGGATGGTGATATTTTATATATTGTTGTTTGTGAGACTCCTAATAGATGAGTTTCATTATATTCTGTGAATAATACTTTTTCATTCTCATTTATTTCATTAATTTCTGTTGTCTGAAGATAGCATTGTGAGTAATTGATAATATTAAATGTAATATATAAAAATAAAATTACAATTAATTCCATGAAATAATTGTTTATAATATTTATTCAAGATAATCTTTTTTAGAAAAATAATTAATAATCAATTTTAATATTAATATTTTGCTATATATAAAAAAAAATGATTTTTGAATTGAAAAAACTTTTAATTTTAAATTAATTTTTCTTTCATGTTATAAAGTTATATAAATATAAATCCTTCAATTAGAAAACTCCATATTAATTAAATTCATTAAATATAAAAGGATATTCCTTAATCATTTTTTTTATTTGATTATTTTTTACTTGAATAATGTTAATCACTAATATTATATCCAAGGATTATCATTCTCACAATTATAAGTTTTAACATTATTTCATAATTATTATTTTTCTTAATCAGATTTATAATATATCTATTTTTCCTTTAAAAGATTCTCTACATAAATATTAAAACAATTTTAACAAAATCAATTAATTTTTTGAGGATAAAGGAAAACTAATTTGATAAAAATAATATTAATCTTATTAAATCAATAAAGATAATAAAAACCAAAGATAAAAATTTTGATTAATATTCTAATAATTATTATTATTTTATCCATTAAATAAATTAATTAAACAATCTAAAAGAAGAAAAAATTTAAAAAAGTAATTTTAAATTAAGGAGCAAATTAATCAATATATTTATTTTCCAAAAAAAATTCCATCCAAATACAAAGAGTTCAACTTTTTAAAATAATAATCTCAATCTTTTTAAAATGAAATCAACTATACTAATCATTTAAATTTATAATATAATATTTGAATTCGTTCCAAAGATACTTTTTATTATCAAATAATGAAAGATCATTTTTTCTTTCTATAATTCCTTCTCTCCTATTACTCTTAATAATAAAATATTATTAATATTCCATATATTGTTATTGATATTATTGCAATTTTTTTTAATTAATTTATTGGGTATTGTTATTACATTAAAACTAAAATATTATATTATAATGATTTTTTTCCCTAATATTATTTGCCTATAACATAATATTTATTATTTACAATTCTTTTATTTAGAGATACTTATTTTATTATTGATTAAAGTATAAATTTTAGTTTTTATTCTTTTTATTTATTTTTGTAATGTTTTTCATAATTTTTTTCAATTAAACATTTAAATTTAAAAAATTACCATAAAATGTCTCAAGATAATATCAAAGTTATATTAAGAATTAGGCCAAAATCAAAAAACGAGCAAAATTCAAATTGTAATTATTTAAAAGTAGAAAATTCAAAATTAATATTAAATACAAAAAATGAATTAAAACAATTTAATTTTGATTATATAGCAAATGAAGAAAGTTCTCAATTAGACTTATTTAATAATAGTGCAAAAATAATATGTGATAAAGTTCTTGAAGGATATAATGGAACAATATTTGTATATGGTCAAACAGGAGCAGGGAAAACTTATACTTTATTAGGACCAAACTACTCTTTAAAATTACTAAATCTAAACACAAATTTAAATATTTCAATAAATGATTTATCAATATCTCATTCATCTAATAGTAATTTAAATTCAAATAATAACATAGATCAAAATATAAATAAAGAAGAAGAAAAATCAAAAGGAATAATTCCTCAAGTTTTAGAATATTTATTTTCTCAAATAAATAAAATAAATAATTCAAATATAAAATTATATTGTTCTTTCTTAGAAATATATAAAGAAAATATATCAGATTTATTAAATCCAAATCAAGATTCAAAGTCATTATCAATAATAGAACAAAATGATAAAATAATAGTAGATTCCTTGTCAAAATTATCAATCCAAACAATAGAAGAAGCAATAAATATAATAATAAAAGGAAATAAACTTCGTCATGTAGCACCAACAAATATGAATAAAGAATCTTCTCGTTCACATGCAATTTTTTCAATATATTTAGAAAATAAAATAATAAAAGATAAAAAATCAAAAATTATAAATTCTGTTTTTCATTTAATTGATTTAGCTGGAAGTGAAAGACAAAAATTTTCTGAAACTACTGGAGAAAGATTAAAAGAAGCAGGAATGATAAATAAAAGTTTAATGCAATTATCATATGTTATTCAACAATTAAGTGATAATGTTCCTCAAAAAAGAATTCATTATAGAGATTCTAAATTAACTTATTTTTTAAAAGATTCTTTAGGAGGTAATTCTAAAACTAGTATTATTATTAATATTTCTCCTTCTTATGATAATTATAATGAAACTTTATCTTCTTTAAATTTTTCTCAAAAAGCTAATAAAATTAAAAATAAAGCTGTAATTAATGAATCTTTTATTGATGATAAAATTGATTTTAATGAAGTTATTAGAATTAAAAAAATAAATGAAGAAATGATGAAAGATAAAACTATATTAATGGGAATTTTAAAAAATGAACAATTTGATAAAAAAAATGTTTTAAATATTGAAAAAATAATGAAATTTGAAAAAAAATATAATTTTAACATTAATCATTATCTTGATAAAAATAAAGCCTTTATAGATATAGAAAAAAATATTGAAAATATGAATAAAGAATTAAAAAATAAAATATTATACATCGATAATTTAAAAAATCAAGAAAATTGTTTAAAAGATAAAATCCAAAAATTAAATATTAATTTAGCAGTAAAAAATAATACAATAAAAGAAACAAAAGATAAAATTAATTTAATGAATGATATAATTAAAGATATGAATATTCAAATGAAAGAATTTGGTGTTCAAAATCAAAATATGAGTGATGAATTTTCTAAAGAAGAATATCAATTAAATACTTTAAAATTAGAAGGCGATGAAGAATTAAAAGAAAAAAAAAATGATATGAAAAAAATAGAAAATGAAATTTTCAAATATAATAATGTCATTCAAAAGTTATCAGAAGAAAATGAAGAAATTAATTCTAAATGTAAAAAAAAAGAAGATATTATTTATGATTTAAATAAAAATTATATTTTTTTACAAGAAAAAAAACAAGAAAATGATATAATGATAAGTAAAAATGATTTAATAAATAAACAATTAATACAACAATTAAATAATTATAATTTAGAAATACAAAATAAAAATGAAACAATTCAAATAATCGAAGAAAAAATAATAAAAGCACAAACAAATAAAGATCATTTAATTGATGAATTTGAAATAAAAAGTAAAGATATAAAGAATTTATCATCAAAATATAATATTGATATTATTAAAATGAAAAATCAATCATCTGATAATTTGAATGATATAGAAAATTTAAAAAAAGAAATTAAACAATATGAATTAAAAAAATGTAATTTACAAAAAGAAATAAAAGAACTTAAAGTTAAATATGATGAACTTGAAAATAAAAAACAAGAAATTTTAGAAATTAATAATAATTTTAAAGAATATTCAAAAGAAATTTTAAATAATATTCAATTTTTAATAGGTGATAATGAAAATATGGATTATTCGAATTTAATTTCTTTTAAAAAAGGAATGAAAAATAATTCTGAAAAATATTCTCAATTTATTTCAAATAAAATTACTTTATTAAATAAAGAAAAAATAAAAAATACAAAATTAAAGGAAGAATTAAATGATATTAAAAAAAATTATAATCAATATGAAAAAAGTTATAAAAATATAAATAGAAATATATTTAAATCTCCAATTAGTCATAAAAATAATATTGTATTAACTGATTTTTGTTTAAAAGAATTAGATATTGAAAATGAAAAAATTGAAGAAATGATGAAAGAAAAAATTAATGAAATTAAAAATAAGAAAGTTAAAATTAATGAAGATGAAAAAAATTTTTATAATATTGGAGAACAATTGTATTATTATATTAATCAAATGATTGAAAGTAATATTAAAGATAAAAGAGAAAATAATTATATTGAAGCGGAAATGAAAGAAAAAAGAGAAATTATGAAAGATTTAAATAAAAAACTGTTAGAAAATAAAACTAATTTTGATAATTCTTTATTAAACTTTTCTATTGTGTCAAATGGAGAAGAAAAAAAAGAAGAAAATTTTAAAAATTTAATTAGTAATGGAAAAAATAATATATTAATTAATAAGTTAGGAAATAATTTTCCATTAAATCAAAATGAATATAATCAAGATTTTATTATTAAAAAAAGAACATATAAAGAATATCTTGAAGAACAATCAAAAGAAGAAAATAAAGAGAATAATTCTCAATTAATTAATATTAATAAAAAAATAATAAAAAACAAATTTTTAAAGACAAATAATTTCCCAAAAATACATTTATATATAAATAATAATAAACAAAAAAATGTATCAACTACAGAAAAAAATGACTCAATGAATTTTCAAAAAATAAATTTAATTACTCCAAATCCATTTTTATTAACACCAAAAAATCAAAAATCAACAATAAACAATTAATACACTTATATAAAAATTACATTATAAATATATCTTAAATAAATATAAATATAAAAAATTCAAAAATTAAATAATAAAAAAAAATATTATAAAAATATATATAAATTAATCAAATCCAAATAAAAAAAATGTCATTCCTTTCAAATCTCATATTCAAACTAGCATATTTTGTAGGAACAATAGGATATCCAGGATATAAAGTATATAAAGATAGCAAAGAAGGAAAATCAGAAAAAATATGGGTATTATATTTCTTAATATATGGAATATTATCAATACTTGAAGGAACAGCTCTTTTCCCAATTATTTATATGTAAGAAATAAATTTATAATCAAATATAATTTAGTTTAAATCTCATTTCTCTTAAATGTTGGCCTTTAATAAAAACATTATTTTGTGTTTGGTTATATTATCCTACTTATAGAGGAGCTCTTCTTTTAGAACAATTAGGGGGAAATTATATTGATATGGCTAATAAAAGTGTAGCACCTGTTTCTTCTAAAATTTTACCTTTACTTAAATTCCCTAATAGAGAAGTTGGTGGTTTTAAACCTGATTCTACTACTGAAACTGAAAAAAAAACACAATAGATATTTATTTATATTTAAAAACTTTTAGAATTTTTATTTTTTTTTTTTTTTCTTTTTTTTAATTTATAATTATTTATTTTATATTAAATGAAAAAACCTATTAGATGTATTAGGGAGTTTTTGAGAAAATCTTATAGTACAGAAAATTTAAACAGGAATAAAAGTTTAGATGATAATAATTCTTTTAAAAAATCACAAAATTCAGAAATTTCATTAGATTATAGTGATGATGATTTAAAAAATTCAAGTATAAATAATAATTCTTTTAATATATCTTCAAGTACAAATAAATCAATTATTCATAATCAAAAAGTAAATAATCAAATACCAAAAATACCGAATTATTCTTTTGAAACAAATACAAATAAAAATGAAAAAATTTCAATTGATTATTTTTCCGAAGATATTCCTTTAGATTCATTACAAATTATTAAAACAGAAAAAGAAGATTCAAATTTAAATAATATTATTTCTTCAAATAAAAGTATTCAAAATTCAAATAATAATATAATTAATAATAATTCAAATTTAAATAAAAAATTACTTGAAAAAATAAAAGAAGTACAATTTTTAGAACAAAATTTAAAAGAAAAAAATACAATAATTGAAAAACAAAAAAATGAAATTGAAAAATTAACTTTGGAATTGAGAAAAAAGAATGTAAAAATAAATATATGATTATAGTTTTAGCCTGATAAAAATCATAAAGTAAAAAATGAATTAATTTTAACAAATAAAAAATTAAAAGAAAAAGAAGAAGAATTAAATGAAAAAAAATTAATAATGGATAATTTAATATTACAATATAAAGAAAAAATAAATGATTTAATTAATACAAATCAAATATTATTAGATAAAATTGAACAATTAGAAAAAAAATTAAAAGTTAAAAATGAAAATAATACTCAAGAAGAACAAAAAGAAAATTATTTATCTAAAATTGATTTGTTGGAAAGACAACTTAAAAATTTAAGAGAAAATTTCGATAATGAAATATTAGTGAAAAATAAATTAGAAAATAAAAATAAAGAATATAAATTATTGTTAAATAGTTGTTTAGAAACATTTAAAAAAGTAAAACAAAAATCAAATATAAAGAATAATAATAATTTCAATGATTTTTTGATATCAAAATTAAAAGATTTTTTCAAAGAAATGTCAAACAAAAACGAAGAAATTATTCTAAGTGAAAAATAAAAACAATTTATTTTTAAAAAAATTTAAAATTTTATTTTTGTTTATCATATGCTTGAATATATTTAAACATTGCTTGAGGATACCAATATCCTAATAATTTAATAATATAATTTTCATCTTTTAATAAATCACATGCTTCTTTCATTTGTTTAAGTTCTTTATTAATATTATTTGAAATTATTTTTAAATCTTGTAATTCTTTTTCTTTCATATTCCTTAAATTTTCATTATTTGAATTAGGTGTGTTTAATAAATTTTGATAATTTCTCTTTAATTTTTCTATTTCTTTTTTTTTTTCTTTATTATCTTCTTCTATATTTGATATTTCATTTTCTAATTTTATTCTTTCTTCTTCAATATATTTAATATTATTTGATTCATTTTCATATTTTAAACAAATATTTTTTAAATTTTCAATTTGTTTTTTAATTTCTTTATTTTTATGATGTTCACTCATTTAAATAAAAAAAGAATTATTTATTTTTAAATAAAATTTAATAATTATTTGTTACTTTTTAAAATATTATTTCTTAAATTATTATCAAAAATAAAAATTAAATGTCTGAATTTATTTCACAAATAACAGAAAACAATAAACCAATAGAATCAAATTTAAATCCTCCAAAAGAAAATAATGGATTTGAAGAAATGAAAAATTATATTTTAACATTAGAAAATAAGTTAAAAAATCAAGAATTAGAAAATTTCAATTTAAAAAATATTATTTCCCAAAAAGAACAAGAAAAATTAAATTATAAACAAAATATAGAAAAACAAGAAAATAAGATTCAAGAATTAACAAGTCAATTAGAAAATTATAAATTTCAATTAAATAAATATCAAAATAAAATAAATGAAATTGAAAATGAAAACAGAACTTTAAATTATAATTTAATAGAATTAACACAAAAAAATAAATCTTTATTAGAGAAAGAATCAAATATTAATAATAAAAATGAAGTATCTAATCAACATTTAAGTATTTCAAATAGATTAGATGAAATAGAAATTATAAAAAGTAAATTAGAATTTGATAATACTAAATTAATAAATAAAATTAAAGATTTACAATATGAATATGATAATCAAATTACTTTATTAACAAAAATTAAAAATGGAGAAATAGAAAAATTAGAAAAAGTTATTTCCTCTTTACATGAACTTATTAATAATAATATTCAACAAAATGCTTTAAAAGAACATAATAAAATTAATAATCAAACAAATTATTCTCAAATTTTAATTGAACAAATTTCAGGTTTTGAATTAAAAGTAAGTGAATTAAATGATAAACTTTTTAATATACAAAAAGAGAATATTAATTTAAAAAATCAAATAAATAAATTATTAAATGATAATAAAAATAAAAATAATATGATTCAAGAATTAAAACAAAAAATGAGTAATAATGAAGGAATGTTACAAAAAAAAATTAAAGATTTTCAAAATAATTATAATTTAAATATGAATAAAGTTAAAGAATCAAATAATCAAATTGAAAAATTAAAAATTGAAAGAGATGAATTACTTAAAGAAAATAATGAATTAAGAGGAAATTTTGAAAAATTCAATAAAGGATTAAAAGAAGCTAATGATTTATTCAATGAAAAAACTCAAACATTTAATAATGTTATAAATAATTATGCAAATAAAATTAAAGATTATAGGAATAAAATACAACAATTAAAATTAAAAATAAATGAATTATATAAAGAAAAAGGCCAATTACATAATATGATAAATCAACAACAAATAAATTTAAATAATAGAAATTTTGAAATTAAATTACCTTCAAAAAATGATTTCTTAGAGTCTCCAATAGTGAATGTTAGAAGTATTCCTATAACTCCTCAAACTGATAGAGTTAATCCAATAACAAATAAAACAATAAATATGAATAATATTACAGAGAATATTAATAATAACAATACTAATAATAATAATGATAATAAAAATGATGAAATTAAAAAAGAAAACCTTAATAATAATAATAATAATGATAATAATAATAATAATACTAATAATGTAGATCCTTTTTCTGAAAAAGAACAAAAAAAATCACTTGAAGAATTTAAAAAAGTACTTTCAAAAATTGATGAAAATTTACAAATGAATAAAGAAATATTAGAAACCAATTTATATTAAAAAATTTAAAAAGTTAAATAAATTAAATTAAATATAATATCTCCTAAAATATAATTTCTATGTGTTGTGTATATCATTTAATTATATTTATTACATAATTATAATTTAATTATTTTGGAATTTCGTTAAAATTACCTATTAAAAAATAGGAATTTTTGTTTTTTATTTTGTATTCTTTGTCTTTCTTTTGGGTAATATTATGTACAATATCATACAGAATTAAAAGAATTTTTTATAAATTAACTTGTTTTTTAGAATTTACTTGATTCAATAATTTAAATTATCAATTAAAAATATATCTGATAGAATATATAAATAATAAAAAAATCGTAATAAAAAATAAAATATAATTTTATCATTATAAATTCAATTTTTTCTTTTCTACTCTTCTTTATTATTAGATATATTAAAATATTATTTTTTTTTTGAATATTAACTTTTAATTTAAAAATATGAAATACTTTCATAATTAATTATAATATCATTATTATTTTAAAGGAATTTTTCTATCCAATCATTTTTGAAATAAATAACATTCACAATAATAATATTATATTTTATTTTTAATTTTAAATAAATGAAAGCCAGTGAAGTTTTATTTAGAATGAAAAACGAAAACAAAAAACAAGAAGAAGAATTAACTAATAAAATTATAGAAGGAAATGAAGCATTAAAAAATATTCAAAAAATGAAAAATATAACTAGATTTCATTCTAAATTATCAAATAAAATTTTAAATAAAAACTCAGAAGAAATAGTAGAAAATGAAAATATTCAAAATGAATTAATTAAAGAATCAGAAAATGAAGAAAATAATGAAAATGAAAAAAATATGAATTTTCCTTTACAATATCCAAAATATGATAATAATAATAATATAAACAATGAAAATTATAATTATAGTAATAATGACTTTAATAATAATATAATGGAAAAAGTAGATACAAATTCCAATCAATTTATTTCAGAACAACAATTTCCAATATTAACAGAAAAAGAAATGATGTCAAATAATTCTTTAAATAATCCTCAACAAACTTTTAATATTAAACCAAATCAAGAAAATAATAGAAATTATAATAAAGAAAATCAAATGAATAATGTAAATATGAATAATAATGAAAATAAAATCATTTATGAAAACAGTTATCAAAATAATAATATTCAAAAACCAATAATTAATAATAGTAATAATCAAATTGAAAGCAATATTAAAATGAATAATACTTCTCATATGCCAGAACATAATTCCCAATATTTTAAGAATAATGAAAAGAAATTAACGAATAAAAAAATAATTAAAATTCCTTCAAAGGAAAACAATTTAAATATAAATTATCAACAAATAAAAAATAATCAATTTAGTGAATCAACAGAAAATAATAATTTAAACAATAATTTGCCAAACAATAATATGATTAATGATAATATGAATGATAATAATATGATTAATAATAATATGAATAATTATAATATGAATGATAATAATATGAATAATAATAATATGATTGATAATAATATGAATAATAATAATATGAATAATAATAATAAGAATACTAATATGATTAATGATAATATGAATACTAATAATATGATTAATGAGAATATGAACAATCAAAAAATCACTTTTAATTATGAAAATAATATAAATCCAAATAATAATATTAATAATGAAGGAAATTTAGAAAACCAAAATAATATAATGACAAGTAATTTTAATACAAAAAATCAATTTAATGATAATTACAATCAAACAAATAAAAGTTCAAATTTTGGAAATGCTTCTCAACAAGGAAATTCAAATCTAGAAAATTCAAACAATGAATTTTATAACAATGAAAAAAACATATCAAGTAATTATTACAATGAATCTGGAAATAATTTTTACAATGATAGGAATTCTCCATCAAATAACACAGGAAATAATTTTTATGACAAAAATTCAGAAAAAGAAAGTTCATTTTATCCTAAAAATCAACAAAGCCAAAGTGATTTTTATGGAAATAATAATATAAAAAGTAATCAATCAACAGGAAATAATTTTAATAAAAATGAATCAGATAATAATAAACAATTTGAAAATAATATTTTAATAAATAAAAGAAATAATAATAATTATAATAATAATAATAATATGAATTCAATAAATGAAAAAAGAGAAACAGATGAATATTATTATAATACAAATTCATCAAATCAAAATAAAGAAGAAAAAATAATGAATGCTCAAAAAGAATATTTACAATTAAAGAATCAAATAGATATATTAAAAAAAGAGAGAGATTATATAGAAAGAAAAATATCACAAAATCCATATCCATTAGGATATATTCCAGATTATGAGAAATTACGTAAAAAAGCAAAATTAAAAATGCAAAATAAATATAATAGTCCTAATAATTTTAATAATAATTCAAATAGAAAAAAAATAACTTTTGGTAGTGATAATTTTGCTAATAAAACACATAAAAAAAAAATTCTTTCTCAATTAGCAGAAAATGAAATTTATTCTGATGTAGGGTCAACAAGAGATATTTTAGAAGGTTTTGTTGATAGATGTGTTGATAGAAGTTTATATGTTTATAGGAATAAAAATTGCCATACTTGTACAAAATTGTTAGCTATGGGAAAAAGCACTTCTAATTGTCCTAAATGTCATAATGAATTCAAATATCCTATTAATTCAAGAACGACTAGAAAATAAATTTTTTAATTTAATTTTTTTTTTTTCTTGGTTTAAACTTTTTTGTCTTTTATTATATGTATTTTTATTTATTTGGTTTATTATTTATTTTTTAATGATAATTAATTTACACGTATTGTTCTAAATAAATTATTTTTAAATTTTTATTATTTAAATGAGCAAACTCATATATTCTTTGTTTTTTATTTTGGCATTTATTATATGTCAAAATCAACAAAATATTCCTCATAATCAAAATATAACTCAACAAAATAATGCTACTAATCAAAATATAACTCAACAAAATAATGAAACTAGTCAAAATATAACTCCTCAAAATAATGCTACTAATCAAAATATAACTCAACAAAATAATACTACTAATCAAATTCCAGATAATACTCTAAATAATAATAATACTAATCAACAAAATTTAAATACTGATAAAAACATTATGACAAATACTACTAATAATACTGAAATTCCTAATAATAATCAAAAAGAAAAAGAAAGATTAGAAAAAGAGAAATTAGAAAAAGAAAAATTAGAAAAAGAAAGATTAGAAAAAGAAAGATTAGAAAAAGAAAAATTAGAAAAAGAGAAATTAGAAAAAGAGAAATTAGAAAAAGAAAGATTAGAAAAAGAAAGATTAGAAAAAGAAAGATTAGAAAAAGAAAAATTAGAAAAAGAAAAATTAGAAAAAGAAAAATTAGAAAAAGAAAAGTTAGAAAAAGAGAAATTAGAGAAAGAGAAATTAGAAAAAGAAAAGTTAGAAAAAGAGAAATTAGAGAAAGAGAAATTAGAAAAAGCAAAATTAGAAAAAGAGAAAGTAGAGAAAGAGAAATTAGAAAAAGAAAAATTAGAAAAAGAAAAATTAGAAAAAGAAAAATTAGAAAAAGAAAAATTAGAAAAAGAAAAATTAGAAAAAGAAAGAGTAGAAAAAGAGAAATTAGAAAAAAAAAATAATAATCAACATAATGACAATAATATAATAAATAGGGAAAATCCTAATTTCCAAGAAAAAACATTTAATCCAAAAGGAAAAAAAATGAGGCTGGTAGGTAAGTATTTATTTGACATTCATAAAGAAATAAAAAAATTTATTCCCTATCCATATGATTATTTAATATCATTTTTTGCAGGATATTTTTTCATAAGTTTATTTATTGTTTCAAATAAAACAATAAAACTGAAAAAAGCAAAACCATTTTCAGAGCAAAATGTTTTAATAATAAATAAAAAAATAAAAGAAATTTTAGAACTTCAAGAAAAAAATAAAGGAAATAATATTAAAAATAATAATGAACAAATTAGTGATTTTAATAAAATTGATATAAGAAAATTTACAGAATTACAAAATAAATTAAATCAATTAAGTGAAATTGCAAGTTCAAGAAATTTAGAAACTTCAAATGAAAATAAAGTAAGAGAAAATATTTGTACTTTACAAATGGAAATAATGAAAAAAATAGATAATGAAAATTAAAACATTTAATAAACTATTAATTTATATAAAAATAAATTATATTTTTATTTATGTAATTATATTAAAATGAATTTATCATTCCTCTATTTTTAATAATTATAGGAATCATCAATCAACTTTATTATCAAAGTTTAATTATTATCTTTAAAATAGTTAGGTAATAAATTTTTAATATATTCAATTAAAAATGTTTTTCTAAGTTGTAAAGTATCACCGGGATATAATTTTACATTTACTAGAGTAACAAAAAAATCATTTATTATTTTTTCTTCTTCTGACTTGGTTGAATAATTAGTATTTTCTATTTCATTTTCATATAAATAATCATTATCATATATGTTAAAACCAAGTGAATTATCTTTTGTTGATTCAAAATGATCAGAATTTATATTGAATAATATATTATCTTCTTTATCTTCTGTTTTCAAAAAAAAAGAAGAACTAAATAGTTTTGTTTTAATCGATTCTATTTCTTCAACAGGAAGTAATTCAGATTCTTTAATTTGAATTATCATTTTTTTAATTATATTTTTTTTTTCTTTTTCACTTTTGTCTTCATAAAATTCTGAGTTAGTCAATTGATATATTTTTTTTTTTAATCCATCTGGGATATTCTTCATATTTCAAGATACAAAATATTATTAATAAAATAAAAATATAAATTAAAATAATGTTATTTAAAATAGTTTTGGAAATTTTCCCTGTGACAATATTTTTATTAAGGTATAATATAAATTCGTATTCAATTGGTTTTTTAAAGTATTTTTTTAATAAATTTAATATTAGATAATGAAAAATTTGAAGGTAACAAAGGTTTCATCAATTGAAGTCCGTAAAAAAGTGCAAATTCTTTGATACACATATAAAGTCAAATTTTTGAAATACTTTAAAACATTTTTTCTTTTTTTTTCAAAATACTTTTATTTTTCCTTTCAATTTTTTATTTCTTCTTAACAACCCATCCTTTTTATTATTCATTTATAAATCTTTATAAATGCCATTACACCATCTTAAACAAAATATAAAAAAAAAAAATAAAAATTATTCACCCAATAAAAATTATAAAAAAAAATGTCAAAATGGAAATTAATAACAGGAGAAGATATATATGGTAAATATGACGATTTCCTTTTAAGCGAAGTATCAACAGAAGGAAATCTACTCTGTGTATCAGACACATTATTAGCAGGTTCATGGCAAACAGGATCCTTTGCAACAGTGGCTGTATTTAAAAAGGATGACTGGCATAGAATTCCTCCAGATATTCACTTAATAAGAGCTCATAAAGAGAAAATAAATGATATAAGATTCAGTCCTTATCTCCCAAATTTACTTTCAACTTCTTCTGATGATGCCACAATTAAGTTATGGAATATTCCAAATGAACTTTTAGATAAAGATATGGAAAAAGAAGTTCAAAAATATCAAGGTCATAGTAAAAGAGTCACTTTCACTAATTTTCATCCTTGTTCTAAAGATATTATTGCCAGTGCTGGTTTTGATAATTGTGTTCATGTTTGGAATATTGAAAATGCTAAAAAATATTTTGTTTGTAATATTAATGAAATGATATGCTCAATTGATTGGAATCTTAATGGAAATTTAATAGGAGTTATGACTAAAAATAAAAATGCTGTTGTTTTCGATGTTAGAAATAATAAAGAAATAGTAAAATGTAAATGTCATGATTCTGCAAAAACTCAAAAAATGCTTTTTGTTGATAATGATTATTTTATTTCTACTGGTTTTGGTTCTGGTAGTAGAGAATTAAAATTATTTGATATGAGGAATTATTCTTCACCAGTAAATACTTTAAAAATTGATTCTCAAAGTGGAGTAATGTATCCTTATTATGATTATGATAATCAAGTTATTTATATTCCTGGAAAAGGAGAAAATAATGTTTATTTTTATACTTTCATGAATGGAAATATAAGTTATTTACATAATGAATTTAGAATGAAAAGTCCTCCTTCTGCTTTTTGTTTTGATTTTAAAAGAAATGTTAATTATAAAAAAAATGAAATGGCAAAATTATATAAATATTATAATAAAGTTGTTGATAGTACTTCATTTTTCATTCCTAGGAAAAATGAAGGATTTGATGATGTTTTATATCCTGATACTTTTTCAGGAGAATCTTCTTTAAGTGGTGATGAATGGGCTTCTGGAGTTGATAAAAGCCAAAATAAAAAATGTATTACTATGATTAATAATGTTTCTAATGATTTTACTATTGTTAGAAAAAGTACTGAAAAAATTGAACAACCTTTAGAAGAACAAGTTATTCTTTTAAAAGATGAAATTAAATCTTTAAATGAAAAATTAAAAGAAAAAGATGAAATTAATGATCAATTAAGAAAAGAAGTTGAAAGGTTAAAGGATTTACTTGCTAAAAAAAATAGTTAAAATTGTTTTTGTTTTTTATTGATTTGACGATTTATTAAATTTTATTTATTTATTGATTTTAATATTTAAAGAATTTTAAGTGAATTATCAAAAAATATTTTTTTTTTCATATAATTAAATTAGGTTTATAAGATGAAATAAATAAAACAATAAAAAATAAAAAAGTATAATGTGTTGTTAAAAAAATACAAAAAACAAAAAGAATGATTTATAATAGAAAATCATTTGTGGAAAACAATGATTTATTTTGTAATGAAATTCTTAAAATTCCTAAAATTCCATAAATAATGAATTAAATAATTATTGAATAGAAAAAAGCTTTAATAACTCTTCATCCTCTGAATAAAATATAATAATGAAAGAATAAAAATATTGAATTCTTTTTTTGAATATCTTAAAATTGAAAATTAATTTTCTTGGAATTTGTTTTAAAATTTTTAATAATAATAAAGTAAATTTTTAAGATATTAATTACTTTTTATAAAATTTTTCAAGGACAAATTGAGCAAAATTTAAGTAAAAAAAAATATGAGTTAAATATTGCAAATTTTAAAGGAATTAAAGAAACAAACAATTTGCTAAATATTATAATGGGATTAAGAAAATTATATTTTTAGAAATGCTAAAATAATATTCTAACTTAATATTGAAATCCTATTAAATATTGAAATAAGATTCGAATTTATTTAAATCAATTTTGAATTTAATTTAAAAAAATTTGTATTTGGAATAATAAAAAATATAATATTTATATTCTATAAACAAAAAAATCAATTATATTTTAAAAATTGTCTTTTACTTGATTTTAAAAAAAATTTAATAGAAGAAAAGCAAGTATATACTTGAATATTGATGACCTATCATCAAAAAGGAAAATTCTATTTCAATATAAATAAATTCATTAAAAAGACATTAAAAATAAAAACTGATAGTTATATAAATGGTAAAACTCAATCAAGAATTATCATTTCTAAAAACAACAAATTATATAAATTCTTATTTCATAAGAGAACAAGATTTTATTTTGTCTAAAAAGACCAATGCTGGTGAGAATAATAAAATAATAACTCATTAAATTTCAAAAGATCAATAATATTTCTTTGATTCAACTTCAATCCATTTTATAAATTGATTTATATATAAAGATTAATTCAAATTGAAATGAAGATTATGATTATAGTATTAATAATGAATAATTTAAGAGAATTTGAAAAGAGCTAAAAAAAACAATTTAAAATTTAAAAAAATAAAATAAATTGGAGAAAATAATAAACAAACAAATTATTTTCTCACAATATTAATATTAGAAATAATAAAATTTGATTTCTATTATAATTCAATTGAGAATGAAAATAATAATTTGATGAAAAAAATGAAATTTAAATAAAAAAAGTAATAGATAAATTCATTTGAAAGGAAATGATTCATTTTAAAGAAAAAAAGGGACAAAATAAATTTTTATGAGTTAAATTAAAAAAAATAATAATAAGAA
>JAEEGK010008108.1_pt1 | contig 24870 bp, 19 predicted proteins | sample 8958771 | NCBI WGS metagenome assembly JAEEGK01 (sample SAMN16246547, study PRJNA631951) | gut metagenome | biome: gut microbiome; feature: rumen; material: SC-attached | host: Bos | place: Iran: Karaj | collected 2018-10
TCCAGATGGTCTCCGAGAGCGCCTGCCCCACCTGTAACGGCATGGGCGAAGTCATCGCGAAACCGTGCCCGCATTGCCGCGGCGAGGGCCGTGTGCAGGAAACCGAAGAGATTTCCATCAAGATTCCGGCGGGCGTTGCCGAGGGCCAGTACCTGAACCTGCGTGGCGAAGGCAACTGCGGGCCTCGCGGCGGTGCTTGCGGCGACTTGCTCGCGGTCATTGCCGAAAAGCCCGACGATTTCTTCAGCCGTGAAGGCGACGACCTGCATTGCGAAGTCAAGGTGCCCATCCACAAGCTGGTGCTCGGCGGTACGCAGCGCATCCCGACCATCGACGGTGGCGAAGTGCAAATCAAGATTGCGGCTGGCACTCAAGCCGGAAGCATCCTGCGCCTGCGCGAACAGGGTCTGTACCCGCTGAACAAGCGCGGCGACCGTGGAAGCCTCTACGTGAATATCGGCGTAGAAATCCCGAAGGACCTGAGCCGCGAAGAGAAGGAACTCTACCAGAAGCTTGCGGAACTCCGCCACGACAAGGAAACCGCGCAGGAAGAGTCTTTCCTTGAGAAGATGAAGAATCTGTTCAAGTGACGCCCATTCGACGGGCTCTGGGCAGGCTCCGCGTCATCCTGAACGAAGGGCAAAGCCCGTAGTCGAAGGATCTAAAATGCCCCCGACACTCAAATGTCGGGGGTGTTTTGTTTTCAATATTCTGTTTATGGATTTTCTTATTTTATACCATAAAGTATACCTGTTTTCTCTTTAGTCTTATAATTGTAGTGATAAGCCAAAATTTCTCCCGTCAAGGATTCTCCCGGCATATTTTCAACCTCTATTATAAAACTCAAACTATCTGCATAGCTGTTATTAGATTTGCAATAACCTGAATCTATTACATCTTTTTCCTTTATTTCTCCGAAAGATACTTTCGTAATCCACCATACATTGTTATAAACATAATCTCCGTTATCAACAGGAGCACCAAGAGGTCTTTTTTCATCAAAAGTCTCTAATATCTCTTTATAAACAAGAGAATCTAACATACATGGAACCGCTATATGACGCCTTTTGCCTTTTATATAGCAAGGCTCACAAGCGTGAATAGTATCTACCGGCTTTGGGGGTTCGCCAGTTGCACAACTTACAAGAAAAATTGTCGCAAATATCCAAATAGAAAATCGAAATAAAGAATTAATAGTCATCTCAAATGAATTCTGTTTTATTCGGCTTCTTGCTGAAGTTGCGGGATCATTTCTGCGGACCAGACTTCGAAATCACCGGCTTCAATGTGGTTGCGGGCCTGTTGCATGAGGTGCAGGTAGAAATGCAGGTTATGCAGCGTTGAGAGCGTCCAGCCGAGGGGTTCCTTGGTCTTAAACAGGTGGCGAACGTAGGCGCGGGTGTAGTTCCGGCAGCAATGGCAGTCGCATTCCGGGTCGAGCGGGCGGCTGTCATCAGCGAATTTGGCGTTCTTGTAGCGGAGCACACCCCTGCTGGTGTAAACGAGACCGTCTTGCGCGTTCTTCGCAGGCAGAATGCAGTCGAACATGTCGACCCCGCGCTTGATGAGTTCCAGCAAATTCCAGGGAGTGCCCACCCCCATCACGTAGCGGGCGCGGTCGGCAGGCAGTGAATTCGTGCAGAAATCCGCGATTTCATACATGGTTTCGACGGGTTCGCCTACGGAGAGGCCGCCCATCGCGTAGCCGTCGGGAGCGATTTCCTTGAGGGCGTCGATAGATTTTTGGCGGAGGTCCTTGTGCATGCCGCCCTGCACGATCCCGAAGAAAAATTGCGGGTAATCATGGACCGGCGGATTATTTCGAAGCCAATCAATCGCGCGCTTTGTCCAGGCCAGCGTGTAGTCGAGCGATTGAGAAGCCTCCTCGACAGTGCTCGGGTAAGGCGTGCATTCGTCAAAAGCCATGATGATGTCCGCGCCGATTTCGCGCTGCGCCTTCATCACCGATTCCGGGGTGAACAGGTGCCGTGAGCCGTCCAGATGGCTCTGGAATTCCACGCCCTCTTCGGTAATGTGGCGCAAGTCCTTGAGGCTCCAGACCTGGAATCCGCCGCTATCGGTGAGCATCGGGCCGTTCCAGCCCATGAACTTTTGCACGCCGCCCATCTTGGCCACGAGTTCCGTGCCCGGGCGCAAGTACAGGTGGTACGTATTCGCGAGGATGATCTGCGCCTGCATTTCACGCAGGTCCCGCGACGAAAGCCCCTTCACGCTCGCAAGAGTGCCCACCGGCATAAAAATCGGCGTTTCAACCACGCCGTGGGCGGTATGGAGCCGACCGCGGCGTGCCTTGCTCTTGTCGCTTGTCTTGAGGAGTTCGAAGGGATTTTGGTTCACGGGCTAAAAATAAATAATCGGGAAACCTTCGCGGTATTCCTTTACAATGTAGGGATGCGTTTTGGCGTACTCGAAAATCTTTGCACCGAGCCCATTCTTTACGATCGCTATCAGTTCGGGCCGGGGCGTCGCGCCAATAGTCGGGCATGTGGGCGTAAGCGCGATGACGAGTTCGCTCCCCTTATCCATAACGCGGAGAGGCCAGATGGAACAATCGAAAGGCTTGTCTTCCGCTTTTAAAATGCAACCTTTGTGCGGATCGAGGAATGTGCAGGGAACTTCTTCTTCGGGGTCATCGGTGCGGTAATTGTTCTCGAGGACAAGGCGGCCTGCACACGGGCCCTGCGGTGTCTCGACTGTCGCGAACTCCCCCACCACGCCGTATTCGTTGGGCTTGCTCAGTTTTTCAACAGCCTCGGGCGGGAAAAGCGGCGTTTCCCAGAGGCTCTGCCGACGGAAGGAACAGCAGAATTTGCAGGCGGCACAGGATTGTTTTGAAAGAACGCGGGAAAGCATCACTCCCTCACTCTAACATGTGTTTTATCGAGTATCGTCTGCGGATAGTACGAAAGCTTGGCTTTGCGGAGGCCTTCGAGACCGATGTCTTCTTCGCGGTTGATGAGTTTGGCGCCAACTGCCACAAGGTGTTCCGCAAAGAGCTTGTTGATGACAGCATACCCGCCGTTGTCCGCATATTCTCCGATAACTTTCTCGAAATGGATGTCCCACACACCAGGGGCGATTTCAGAAGCAATCGTCATGCCGACAGGTTTGCCTTCGACATACAGCAAGCCGCCCTTCATGCCGAGCGCATCAAAGTTTTCCAGCGCCTCCACGATGGCGCAGTATTCCGCCATGCGCGATTTTTCGTCTTCGGAGCGTTCCGCCAGAGCGGCTTCCGCACAGTCGCAGGGCGTTTCGCAATCGGCATTGCCCGTAACCATTTCGCCGTCATCATTCAGCCAACGCTTCTCGATTTCTAGGGCGTCGGCAATGTTTGCCGGAGTCATTTCACGCAGTTCAAACTGCCCGTAAGTGCGGGTAAAGCGCGAAATATGGTTGCGTTTCTTGCGGTAATCGCTGCCGGGGAGCGTTGCGAGGCTTTCCGCCGAATAGATGTAGTCGCTATCGCCGCGGTTGCTTTCAAAATGGAGGGCGGGTTCTGCGCTTTTTGAATCGAAAATTTTGCAAAAATACTCCCGCAAAATCTGTGTCCGGTACTCATCGACCAAGCAGAATTCCAGTGGTCGGCCCGATTCACGGGAGTCTTCAACAATCAGCTCAAGCGCCTTGCCCGGATCTCCAGTTCCTAGCGGGAATGTGTAACCCCGGCGGCTCCCTTCCCCATTGTAGTATCGGAATAGAAACCCATCGTGCAGGTCAATCAGCGTGCCATATTTTTTGCGCAGCAGATAAACATTCGCAAAGCCAGCATCGCTTCCTATGTAGCCCGATTCAGCTACCGCTAAAGCGACAGCGGATCTATCCGAAAGTTCTGGAGTTCTCAAATTAAGAGTCATAACGGGCCTTGTGAATTCAATTTAAATCCACCTTATACCAATTTAAAATATTTTTGAATTTAAATTTTTCAAGTAACAAATTTCACTTCCTTAAGTGTTTAATAACAAGAAAAACAAGGAGCCCAAAAGTGAAGTATGTCATTTTAAACGCAAGTCCGCGTAACAACAGCAACATCAGCCAAATGTTGAGCATCGTCCGGAACGAACTGTTGGCTTGCGGAGATAAAGTCTTTTACGTCGATGTTTGCAAGTTGCAGTTCCATCCGTGCATCGGTTGCATGGAATGCCGAACCACTCACGATTGCGTTTTACCCGAAGATGACGCCAAACATGTTTTACAGTTAGTGCAAGATTGCGATGGATTGATTGTAGGCTCACCCTGTTATTGGGGCAATATGACAGGTCAACTGAAAACGTTGTTTGACCGCTGGGTTTACGGCATGATGGATCACAGCGAACGCGGTTATCCGATTCCATTATTAAAAGGGAAAAAAGCCGTTATCGTCACTACATGTTCCACACCGTGGCCTTTCAATATTTTATTCAAGCAGTCGACGGGGACAGTACGCGCACTCAAGGAAATCCTCTGTTGGAGTGGTTTCAAGATTGCCGGCGTACTGCAAAAAGGCGGAACTATCAAGAATAAAGTTCTCACCTCACGCGAAATCAAAAAATGCCGCTCATTTGCGAACAAACTCCATCATGGTCATTCGTAAATTTCAGCACAAGTCGCAAGGATGATTTTTACTGGAATCTTTTTTGGAACACCGTCATTCCAGCGTTTTTCAAACGCACAACATAAGGCTTATTCGCCAAATGTGCCACAGGCACAACCGCTGAACCGTCTATTTGCCTACGCATCAAAAGTACGCCTTGCAAATCGTGAATCGTGAGCGTCAATGAAGCGGATCTTGCAGATAAACCATTGCGAGGCACGTTGACCATCAAATCGCTTCCGATTTTCATGACCGAAACTTTACTGGCTACAGCATGCAAGTCTTGCGGAATTATCTTTACTCTATCTGAATCCGGTTTCACGGGTTCCACATAGGGGTGCGCCGGATCATCCACAATAACTTTTATATCGACAGTGCTTTCACAGCCGACAGGATTCACGTAAGTTCCCGTATAAACGCCGCTGCTTTGCCATTGCATATTCTTGAAGCGGACTTCGCGGCCCAAATAGTAGAAGTCGTTCGGTCCTTTCCAAGTCCAGCGACCACCATCATAGGGATGCGGACCAATCACAAGCGAATCACCTGGGTTCACCTTGACTTCAGTCGTTTCGTTCCAACCGCCATTATGGATCTTTGCGTAAGGAATGATTTCACTTGCTTCGCATACGCCGCCTTCAGCACCGGCGATGACCATCGTTGTTACAGTGTTGGACTTAGCTGTCATGGATAGCGATTTGTTCGCAACCGCGATATCAGACTGCGGCGAGAGACTGCCGGGAAGTTCAAAACGCACAACCTTTGCACTTGCCCCGATTTTATCGAACTTCGTCAAATCAAAATTATACTTCACATCACTGGAACCGCTGTTACGCACCACAATGACGAGCGCACCGTCAGGACGCAGGGCGGCAACGGTGTTGCCATTGTCGCTGTCGATGATACGCGATCCCGGGCGGATGTAACGGCTGAACGCTGCATGCATGTAGTAGCGCGGCATATAAGAGAAGGTCTGCTTTTTGTGGTCTGCCTTGATAGAACGCCAATTCTCGGCGGGGTCCGCAATCTGCCAATCCACCCAGGCCTCGGCCTTCATGTCCCGCAAGTCCTGGATAATCACATTCGCCATCCATAAGGCGATATGTTCGTCACCGCTCTTGCTCAATGGACCTGTTTCGGACTGCCAAAGACGCTTGTTCAAGCCAAAAGCCCTATTATAAAGCTGCTTGCGGTAGCTGCCGTCGGAATAGCTGTGCGTGTTTACCTGGCCCAAATAAGAAAGCGCCTCGGATGTGTAATTGCCCAGCTGGTCGTGAGCCTGCTTGATGGACGTCTCATCGGCCGCACTCACAGACGTTTCCGGGAAGAGCCCCTTCTTCTTAAGAGCCTTGCCAAGTTCCACAATCATCTTGGACTGGTTGTTCTTGAATCCACAGCCCTCCTGGCCACCATTCGATTTCCACCAGCCGGCGCTCGGTTCATTGAACGGTTCAACCGTACGGAACGTGAGCCCCCATTCCGTCTTGAAATGAAGAGCGACCTCGGAAAGATAATCCGCAAAGTCGTCGAAGTAATCTTCTTTCAAGTTGTCAGAACCGTCGTTACTGCCCGAGACGCAGCCGCTCTTGGTCATCCACCACGGAGGGGAATTACTGAACGCCTCAAAGATTGGGTCCTTGACAACCTTATTGAGTCGAAGTGCCACGCCACGTTGAGCAGGATCGGCAGTCCAGTCAAAATTGCCTTTTTCCGTCGGCTTGTAACCCGGCACCTTGCCGCCACCGTCACCTTTCGTAAGGTGATTGTGACCTGGCTGGTCTCCGCCGCCAATGTTGTAACGGAATATATTGTAGCCAAGGCCCGTATCAGGGTCGGCAAGCGCCCCCAGGAACTGGTCACGATTGGTTTCGTTCCAAGCCCCGACGAGTTCAGCCCACCAGCAAAGACTTGTGCCCCAGCCCTCAAATATCTGGTATTTTTTGCCAGGATCCACAACGACTTTCGTCTGCGCGTATGCGGCACCGCAAGCCAAGCTAACCGCAACAAAACAAATCAATCTATTCTTCAAGTTCTCAACCCCGTTTTTAGGCGCATCATACAGCATGGCACCTTACTTATTAAAAATCAATTATTTTAAGAAAAAAAGATACATTGCCATGAAAAAATATGGATTAATTGTCCTTTCAGACGAAAAAAGTCCGCTCAATGGCGGACTTAATTGAACTTTTCTAAACGAAAGCTTTATTTCTTGGATGTAGATTCTTTCTTTGACTTCTTACTACCAGAACGTCCATAGTGACTATATCCGTAATAACCATAACCATAGCCATAACCGGTTCTATGTTCACAATGGTTCAATACAAAAGCCTTGGGCTTGTCGGTATAACGATTCAGGTTTTGCAAGGCTTCCTTAATCGCCTCCATAGAGTGAACTCCATAGTGCAGAACCATGAGGTTAATATCAACTAGAGGAGCAATCATGTAGGCATCTGCAAGAAGACTCGTCGGCGGAGTATCGATAATAATTTTATCGTACTGCGGACGAAGTTCTTCAAGAAGATTCTTGAACATATCGCCACGCAAAAGTTCGAAAGCAGCCATTTTGAACTTACCGGATTCAAGGATATCCAAGCCATTAATACCGGAGCCCCTATAAACGACATCTTCGAATGATTTCTGCCCCATAAGAACATCTGTAAGGCCTTCATGAGTATAACGGCAAGCGGCTTTACGCATATCAGCATCGATATAAAGAACCTTTTTGCCGACAAGGCCAAACGATGCGGCAAGGTTCAGCGATACAAAACTCTTACCCACATGAGGAATTATACCGGCAACCATGATGACCTGGTGGTCCTTGTTTATATTGAACGAGAAATCGATAGCGGTAAGAATGGAGCGGATGGATTCGCTAATTGAATCATCCGGATTCTGCAGAACAAAGATTTGCCCCTTATTGCGAATCTTACTCGGATGTTCAGGAATCCTTGCAAGGACACTCGTATTGGTATCACGTTCAATTTCAGTCACGCTACGGACACCATTATGCATCATGCGAAGGAGGAATACAAAGAGCACGCCGAGCATCAAAGATGCTGCAACAGAACAAATAATAATGTTCATTTTCTTAGGCTTGCTCGGCAAAGGTGCCGCACGAGCAAAGTCAACGATGCGCACGTTGCCCACTTCACCAGCACGGACAATCCGCAATTGCTGGACTCTGTTCAGCATGCTCGTATAAATTTCGTTATTAACCGCAGCATCTTCTTTCAAGCGCAAAACTTCCTGTTGCGTCAAAGGCATCTTTTCAGCATTCTTCTTCAACTTCGAAAGTTCAGCTTTCAACTTGTTCTGCTGTTTCACAATCGTCTGAACGTTCGGATGTTCTTCTTTGAACAAACGAGTCGCCTGTTGACGTTGCTGTTCCAACTGCAACAATTGGCTTTGCAATTGGGATTCTTTTTGCAAATGAGCCTGAGTTTCACCCGTCAAGTCAACAGAACCAATACTATAACGATAATCCGCCAAAACCTTTTCAGCACTGTCAAGCTTTGCCTTGACCCCCGGCAACTGTTTTTCCAAGAATTCAAGAGTTTTTTCAGCTTCGGCACTTCTCATTTCAACATTTTGGCGCAAATAAGTCTTTGCGATTGTATTCAAAATAGAGGCGGCCCTATCCGGATAGCGATGACTGTAGCTAGCTTCAATAATACCTGTCTGTTTACCCTTTTCCGCAATTTTCAAGCCTTTTTTCAATGCAGCAATCGCTCCCAAGTCATTCAACTGAGAAAGGACGAACATCTGTCCAGGCATAGCATACATTTTAGCAACACGGATATTCAACGTATCACCGGCATAACTAGCACGGTTCATGTCACCGACTTTACCGCTCAGAATCACTTGATCTTCTTGATTGAGGACTTCATAAGTCTCAGGAGATGTAACTCGAGCTCTCCACTTTTCCAATCGTGCCATAACAGGGATGTAGAGGGAATCCAAATCCATACGCCCTTCTTTATGCGTGAAACGATCCACGGCACCAATAGGAGTCGCCTTAAAGCACAGGCGTTCCGCATCTACAACATAGCTCAACACCATGCGGCTTTTGATAAGTTCGATTTCGGCATCTGCTGGGCTTGCCACGTCAAGAAGAGCGCCCATATCGCCAATAGCCTTACCCGACTTGCCACCCTTGGCATCGACTTGCAACAAAATGTCGCTTGAGAACTGCGGACGGAGCCAGTTGGCAATAGTAAAACCAACAATTGCACCAACCAAAAGGAATAAGAACAAAGTCCATTTCTTATCCCAAAGGATTTGAAGAGCTTCAAGCAACGTTATGGTATTGTTGTCCTGAGGGATTTGAATTGTAGCCTGACTTATAACTTGTTTTTCTTCTTTTTCAGTCATATGTTGTCCGAGCAATTAAATTGTTTGTACTATGCAAAACAATTTCGAATAGTTTGGATAATGGCATCCTGCTAATCAGGATTCTTCTTTGAAGCGGTTTCAGTAATAGTAATATATTTCAGTTCAACTGTCATTTAAATAAAAAAAGAATTAAATGCAAAACATGAGGGAATCCATAATGTTTTTTTACGACAATACGGATTCCCCATCATTTTAAATGTTTTGCAAAATAGAACCAGTCGTGTCCTTAAATCCATAGTTAGTAAAACTACGCGTTTTAGATAAATATGAACTAAGGATCATAAACTGGATTTTTACGTGTTACTTCGAGAACGGAACGAGTTCCACGCGACGGTTCTGAGCTCTGCCTTCCTTGTCGTCATTGTCGGCAATCGGCTTAGAGCTACCGAAACCAACGGCACGCAGACGAGCGTTATCAACACCACGCTTCTTGAGGTAGTTCACAACAGACTGAGCGCGCTTTTCAGAGAGCTTCTGGTTCTTCTTGTCAGAACCAATGTTGTCCGTATGACCCTGCACTTCGAGGTTGGCTTCAGGAATCTTGTTCATGAGGTCAGCAATATCGTCGAGCGTGCCATAGCTGCTCTTGGTAAGCTTAGCAGAACCGGTCTTGAACTTGATACCCTTCTTGAGCTGGTCAAGGTCTTCCTTCTTGTTGAGCGGGCAACCCTTTTCGTCGACACGGACACCCGGGAGTGTATTCGGGCACTTGTCGAGCATGTCAGGTACGCCGTCCTTGTCGAAGTCAGGCAAGCAACCGAGGGAGTCAACAGAGTAACCCTGCGGAGTACCCGGGCACTTATCCAAGTAGTCAGCGATGCCGTCCTTGTCGGAATCGAGCGTGCAACCGTCAGCACCAACAATCACGCCAGCCGGAGTATTCGGGCACTTGTCGAGGAAGTCCGGAACACCGTCCTTATCGAAGTCAAGCGGGCAGCCAGCAGCGTCAACAGGAACGCCAACCGGAGTATTCGGGCACTTGTCAATCGGGTCGTTCACGCCGTCCTTGTCGAAGTCGAGCATGCAACCGAGAGAGTCAACCGTGACGCCAGCCGGAGTGTTCGGGCACTTGTCGTTGAGGTCCGGAATACCGTCCTTGTCAGTATCGATACGGGCAAGAGAATCGTTGTATGCCTTTTCACGAGCGAGTCTTTCAAGTTCATCAAGCGGGCAACCTTCTTCGTTGACCTTGGCACCCTTCGGAGTATGTGCGCACTTGTCGAGTTCGTCGATAACGCCATCGCCATCGGAATCCTTCGGCTTCGGCTTTGCATCAAACGCGATGCTCAACATGGCAGCACCGGAGAGAAGCGGAACCGGCGTATAACCATAGGTAGCAGTCATGCCATGTTCGCCGATGTAATAAATCGGGTAATCCTTGCCATCCTTGATATCTTCCTTGTGATCGAAGCCCGTCTTGAAGAGACGAGTTGCGATTTCGAGACCGATAGCGAATTCAACGCGATACGGCAGGTGGAAGCGGAAACCCGGAGTGATGAGCATCGGGTCATGCATCGGACCGAACTTGTAACGACCCTTGCTCTGCAAACGCATTTCACCGGAGAATTCCAAGAACGGAGTCATCCAAGAGAGAGCATCCCAGTTAACACCCGTGCTATAGACGAGTGTATTGGCCTGATTGGCATTGTTCGGGAAAACATAGCTTGCAGCCAAGTTCCATGTAATCGGGGCACCGATCTTCGCGAAGTCGAAGGTTGCTACAAGGCCAGCACCGAAAGCCCAGTGATCCGCCGTAAACGGATGCGTGTTCTTCTTGCCGTTCAAGTACCACGCATGACGGGGACGAACACCGGCATATTCTTCACCAGTCGGGAAGTACATGTCAAGCATAAGGGCGGTCGTGAAGAAGCCCGTGCTATCCGAAGCAAACGGGAGACCGACCTTGGCAAACATATCCAAGTCACCGCGGCTAGTCGTCCACATGTTATTGCGGCCAGTTTCGCCACCGTTGGCGTTTGCATGTTCATAATAGACCGGAAGCGAAACACCGACGTCGATGAAATCAAGCACGCCAACACTTACAAAGAAGTTACCGGCCTGAGAGTAATCCGCGTCATTGAAAGAATATCTCTTTCCGTTTGTTTCAAATACACCTCCGCGAGATAGACCCCAGGAACCGATGGAAATATTTCCGCCGGTACCGACGTTTATCTGCCATTGCCCTAAAAACTTTGCATTGATTTGATGCAAGCCTTCGGAGCCACCCATTATTCCTGCCTGGGAGAAGGCTAGGGTTGTGGTTAGCAACGCTAACGATACGACCTTTTTCATGTTTTATCCCTCTTTTGAGATTGTTTGGTTGTTGAAATTCTTTGATTTTTCGTCACTAGACTGTTGCAAGACTGTTCTATTGAACGCCTCTGGAGTCGTGAACGTCGGAACAATTTCATGCAGTGCCCGAATAGCGATTTCATCATCATTTTCGGCAGCTGCAGTTTTCAGTTTCCACAATTCGTTGATGAACTTGGATGTATCAATATCAATTTGTTTTCCAATAAAGATAAGCTTGTTCTTAGTCTTTTTCAAGCCCTCTTCGTTCATCAAAAGCTCTTCCTTAATTTTCTCTCCAGGACGAAGTCCTGTAAACTTGATTGGGACATCCTTGTACGGAACCTTTCCATACATGCGAATCAAGTTTTCTGCCAATGTAACAATTTTTACCGGCATGCCCATATCAAGCACAAAGATTTCACCACCGTGAGCGATACTTGCCGCTTCAAGCACAAGGCTTACCGCTTCAGGAATGGTCATGAAATAGCGGATGATATCCGGATGCGTAACAGTAACAGGCTTGCCTTGTTCAATTTGACGTTTGAACAGAGGAATGACACTTCCATTGCTACCGAGAACATTACCAAATCGAGTGACAACAAATTCCGTATCGCTATCCTTCTGCATGGACATAAAGCGAACGATCATTTCGCAACAACGCTTGGACGCACCCATGACATTCGTCGGGTTCACGGCCTTGTCCGTACTGATCATTACAAATTTCTTTACGTTGTTAAACATCGCGAGCGTCGCGACATTAAATGTACCAATTACGTTGTTCTTGATTGCTTCCATCGGATTCTTTTCCATCAGCGGAACATGTTTATGAGCAGCCGCATGGAAGATAACCTCCGGATGGTATTTTTTGAAAATCTGATTCATGCGGAAGTAATCACGGACAGAGGCGATGATGGTCACCAAGTTGAGATCCTTCCCATATTCCATGACAAGTTCTTGCTGAATGTCATAGGCGTTATTTTCGTAAATATCGACAATGATGACTTGCTTCGGATTGTACTTGGCAATTTGACGAACAAGTTCACTTCCGATACTGCCACCACCGCCAGTCACCATACATACTTTGTTTTCAATGTAGGCACGAATATCCTTGTTATCGAACTTGATCGGATCGCGGCCAAGAAGGTCTTCGACCTTGATATCGCGGATTTGCGTCGCAAAATTCGTAGAACCGTTTCCAATAGTCGAACTATCCAAAAGGGTCCCAATAAAAGGAAGAACCTTCACCGGAAGTCCGGTCTTGCTACAGAGGTCCAAGATAGTCTGACGGTCTTTGGGCGGGCAACTAGGAATGGCAAAAAGGATCTGTTCAATATTTTCCAACTTTGCAATTTTAGGAATATCGCTTGTACCGCCTGCGACCAAAACATTTTCAAAAGGCTTTCCAATTTTGTAGCGGTCATCATCAATAAGACAGACCGGATAGATTTCAGCTGCCGCCGATGTTTCCAAACCTTTTTCGGCATCCCTTGCGCTGTTTCTTATTTCATCGAGCAAAAGCTTCGTCGCATTACCAGCACCGATAATCATGGTGCGTTTTTTACGGCCTTCTATACGACCGGTCTCGACTAGAGAAATGAAAGCATTCCTGAACAGGTAACGGAAAAGGCAGACCCCGATACAAGCAAATATGGTTTGCAAAAGAGCGAACTGCCAGTACTGGACGCCCATCGCGATAAAGAAGAAAATCTGGGTTGCGAAAACACCGGCAACAACACCCTTTATGCAACTCAAATAATCAGAACGATTGAGATACCTCCAAAGCTTGTTATAGGCACCAAAGAAAAGCAGGCTGCCAAAGCACATCAAAACACTTAAAAAGAAAAAGGCTAAAAGGACAGCACGATCAATAGGAGCATCAATCAACGAAAAAATAAAACTCGAAATAAGCCCAGCAACAACAACAATAAAAGCATCCGCCAACGCTAAAACACGTTTACGAACTCTAAAATTCACAAAAAATTGCGTTAATTTCGACATACTCTCTCGTTTCAGCTATTCTTTTATACGAATATCAAACCACTTAAAAAATAGTTATAAAAAGCTACCAATGCAAGGTAGAACGCACAAAAAATGCCCTAATATCGCCAAAATCCATGTTTAATTCAAAAGAAGCATACCTTCCAACGTAACTAAACGAAGGAGAAATCGTGTATTGGAGAGGGGCATTATGAATAAATCTCTTTCTCATGGTCTTGTAAGGGTCTTCGATGTCACTGCCATAATCAACACCTTTCCAGAGCCACTTGTTGTGGAGACCGAAGAAGAACTTCGCCGAAGGATTCCAGAAAAGCTGTCCATAAAGAGTCCAATCGATAGCGAGCGAATTCGGCCCATTGGGGTTACCCATCGGAAGTCCAAGATGGGCAATTTGCGCTTGCGCGGTATCATAATGGCAATACACGAACGGCTCTACACGTGCAATTTCTGCAATCGATCCCAACTGGAGAGACTTACCCTTCACTTCCGTATCATGTGCGACCTGCAGACCCAGCATGGCCGCCCAGCGGTTGTTGCTGTAACGGTTTTGATAGATTGCGTAAGGCGATTCCATATCGTCCAAGAAGAACTCTCCATAGATACGGGCTTTCTGGAAAATTTGAACATTCAAGTCCATGGCAAGCGCACCATTGTTCACGCGTTCCGTGTAATTTCCTTTTTCAATAAATAGCGGCGCAATCGGAACAAGGAGCCATGGTTTATTCTCATTATAGAGAACTTGCAGTTCAGAAACTCCAATAGTGACATTTTTTAAAGCGAGTTCATAACGATGAGCGTAAAAGTTACGATCGTTCAGGTTATCCTTGCTGTAGCTCCAGGAATTGACACGCAAATCCGCATAGACGCTAAAGATACGCAAAGGTCCGAACGTAAAATCGAGGCTGAGCATATTATACGGGAGTGCAAACTGGTTCAGCGACAAGTTGTTATAGTAGCCAGGCCCCCAGTGCAAGACGTCGCGAGCTAGTTGAATTCGCATCCATGCATAATTAATGCCAAGGTGAGCTCGGTAACGGGCAAAGCTTACGTAGTCAATTCCGCCGTCACCTTTATCTTTTTTCTGAACATCAAAAACTTCGTAATCATAACTCTTAGGCTTTTTCGCAGAATGGCCTTCGGAGTAGATTCTTGCATCGAGGTCAAAATCAACAGAGTCCGCAAAACCGCGGATAAAAAGTCCTCCGTCAACAGCCGGCCAAATGGTATCACCAAGGGCAGAGGATGAACGGTAATCGATTCCAAGGACAGGACTTACAGCGATGGCAAACTTGTGCGAGGAATTATCCTCGCTTTTAAAATACACCATGGCGTTAGAATTATTCTTTTCAAATTCTTTACGGAACGTCGTATCACGACGCGGGTATGTGAAAAAATGACGCCCCTCACCTACCGTCTGGCGGTGGTATTCCAAAAGCATTGGCGCATAATCGAGACCACGCAAATTGCGTGTACGTTCTGAACCCATAACTGGCGTACTACCTGTTCCAGCGAAAGCGACTGCAGTCACCAAAACAAGACTTGCAAGAAAAATTTTCATGCTCCCTCGGTGCATACGTTATTCCTCGGAATCCTTGTCGATAACTTCGGCCGCAGAATCCCCACGAAGCGCCACCAGGCGAACTCCGTCAAGAGTCAAGTACGGGTCATACGTATCGATAATTTTCGTATGGCCGACAATCGTGCGACCCCAGCCACCCGTCGCAAAAACGGGAACATCCTTCTTCCCCATTTCATGCTTGATTTTGGTGACTAGAGTTTCGAGTTCTGCCATGAAACCAAACAGAAGACCGGCACGAATAGCATCATCGGTGTTGTTGGCGATAAGATTCTTGGGCCATTCGATGCTTACCGGCAAGAGTCGTGCCGCTTTTTCAGTAAGCACATCAAGGCTTGCGCTAATGCCAGGAATAATAATGCCGCCTGCAAAGCCACCATCTTTCATTACGTCAAAAGTCGTTGCCGTGCCCATATCGATAACAATAGCGTCTGTATAGCCACGGTCTTTGAGTGCGATAATATTACAAAGACGGTCCGAACCAAGAGTATTCGGATTGGGATAAGCAATCGGGCAGTTGAGGCAATTCTTTGAATTCACAACTTGAACCGGACGTCTAAGAAGCGTCTGCAAAGCCTTGACCCACGGACGTTCCAAAGAGGGAACCACTGTCGAAAGACCGACATGCGTAACGGATTCCGGTTTGATTTTCGAAAAGTGAATGAGCCCGCCCACACGGTTCATGACTTCATCCGAAGTTGTTTCCTTGCGGGTTGTGAGTCTCCAATGATCGACAACCTTGTCGCCCTTGAATATACCAAGGACCGTATGCGAGTTGCCCACATCGACAACAAACGACAAAGTTTTATTCAAATTCTTTTTCATCGCGGTGAAAGATAGTAATAATTAGGTTACAAGTTCAAAAAAGCTTGCTTCAATTCCCGCGTAGCGAGTTCTGGGTCCGAGGCTTTCATAATGGCAGAAACAGCGCAAATGCCGTCAATTCCGGAACCTTTGAGCACATCGATATTGTCCTTGTTGAGTCCACCAATCGCATTCACCTTGATAGGAACTGCGTTTACAATAGCCTTAAGCGTTTCAACGCTCGTGAGTATGGTCACCACTTTTGTCGTAGTCGGGTAAATCGCCCCTACCCCCAAATAATCTGCCCCCTGTTCATATGCTTCAAGCGCTTGCGGAACAGTCTTAGTCGTAGCCCCGACGATTTTATCAGGGCCCATCAGTGCACGAGCTATTTTCACGGGCATGTCCGTTTGCCCTACATGGACACCTTCAGCGTCAATCGCTAGAGCGACATCGACACGGTCATCGATAATTAGAGGTATTCCATAATGTTTGGTAATTTCGTGTGTCGCCAAGGCAAGATTTATGTATTCGCGAGTCGATTTGTTTTTTTCACGAAGTTGGATGAGAGTCGCCCCACCTTTACAAGCGGCCTCTACAGTCGATAAAAAACGATTTTCAGGAACAGAAGTGCTGTCCGTAATAAAATAGAGTGTCGTGTCAATATTTTTCATCGAGTTCAAAGCTAGAAAAAATATTTACAAAGAGTGATTTTCATCAATGAAAAAACAATATCAGCCCATTTTTCACAATTTTAACGTATATTTATATTTACGCGAATGGAGAAAATTAGTCAGGTAGGTAATATTATGACTGCTTTACGTTCACGAAAGGGAATCACTCTTATTGAGCTCATGGTAACTATTGCTATCATGGGTTTTCTCGTGACGGTCGCCTTGCCTAATATTTTCGGTGTTGCAGAAAAAACTCGTGAAAAAGTAGACTTGCTGAAATTGTATTACCTGAGAGACGCTCTAAATAGAGCCTTAATCGAAGACCTAGAAGCGTTTAACCGTTATACACCAACAAAAGAGGGTAACGACCCGAGCAAGATACACATGGAAGGGATTTCAAAACCAAGCGGAGCTACATTATTCGTCATCGAATTGCACAACGCTCTTTCCATAAACGTACAAGGCGAACATGGCAGTGCAAATAATAATTACAATATATGCAGAGCTATCGGAACCTCAGGTACTTTTTACGATGCTTTAAAAGAAGCCCGTTTTGAAGGCGTCGCCGATATTATTGCAGACAGACTAAACAAAAATAGTTTTAATTTTAACAGTCCTACATACTCGGCAACACCCTATGTAAATCAAAGCAACAAAACAGACTATCGCACAGCTCCCAAACAACCGCTATTCATCAGCAAAGCGCTCAACATCGGAAAAGAAAACGCCAACACACGCTACACCATGAACATTCGATGGAGCAACAAAAATGAAGGTTTTGCAGTAGAGGTGTTTCTTTTACCTCACGGCAAAGATTACCAATCCGCTTATAGGTCTCCCCATGGTGTTTGCTTTTCTACCCTTGGCAACAAAGGTTGCAAGAACAGCAACTAAAAATTACACGTACAGATAATCGTTCAGCACCGGCTGCATGCCTGCGCCGCTCATGTCGGCGTACATCTTGTCGATGCTACGACCATCGTTGATTTCAAACTGTTCGTCGCCACCTTCCCCGTCGTCATGACCGCTGTATTTGCTTTCGTGGTCACCAATGCCGGTCGAGACACCTGCAGAGACCTTCGTTGCGGCAATTTTCACGATACCGTTGCGGAATTCCTTGCTTTCGCGGCTCGAGACCGTGATGCCTACGAACGGAAGGAAAATGCGGTAAGCACAAAGCACCTGACAAAGCTCTTTTTCGTGAACGTCGAGCGGACTGATTTTTTCGTTATTCACAATTGGACGGAGACGCGGGCAGCTGAGGCTCATTTCAGCATGCGGATACTTCTTTTGTAAGTAATACACATGGAGGGCGCTAGCAAGAGCGTCACGGCGGAAGTCCGAAAGCCCGAGCAGTGCGGAGAAGCCGCACCCACGCATGCCGCCCATCAACGCACGTTCCTGCGAATCAAAGCGATACGGGAATACGCGCTTGTGGCCGAGCAAATGAAGTTGTTCATAACGTTTGCGGTCGTACGTTTCCTGGAATACGGTCACGTAATCGACGCCGCATTCGTGCAAGTACTTGTACTCGTCGACATTCACCGGGTAGACTTCGACGCCAACGAGCTTGAAGTATTTACGTGCAAGTTTGCATGCTTCGCCGATGTATTCGACGCTGCTTTTCGCACGGCTTTCGCCCGTGAGCAACAAGACTTCTTCCATACCGCTGTCGGCGATGACTTTCATCTCGTGCTCAATCTGTTCCATATTCAGCTGCATACGCTTGATGTGGTTATAGCAGTTGAATCCACAATAGACGCAGTAATTTTCGCAGTAGTTCGCGATGTAGAGCGGCGTAAAGAGGTAGACGTTGTTGCCAAAATGACGACCCGTCTCAATCTTTGCCTTGGCGGCCATCTGTTCGAGGAACGGCGCTGCAGCTGGAGAAAGCAAAGCCTTAAAATCTTCGATAGAGCAAGTGTCATGCTGCAAAGCAAACTGCACATCGCGAGCGGTGTACTTGGAGGCATCGTAGCTATCAAATGCCGCGAGAACTTTGTCGCGGATGTCGGAATGAATCACTTCCATTCCCGGCAGGTATTCCATGATGTCCGTACGGACAGACGGATCTGTTTCGATTCTGTGCTTGCGTTCAAGCGCTGCCGGCGAGAGATTCCCGGAATCAAAAAAGTAATTGTTGTCTTTGCGTTCGTTTTCCATGAGTCAATAGCCGTTAGTCAATGGTTTGTAGAATGAATGACGAAACCGTTTTTAATCTCGTAAAAATCCTGTGAGCGGATCGGAAGCAGATGCACCACGCGAAAGCACTCGGCCAAGCCCGGCAAGGTAAGCCTTACGACCTGCTTCAATGGCAAGCTTGAATGCCGACGCCATCTGCGTAATGTCGCCCGCCGTTGCAAGAGCGGTATTTGCCATAATGGCGGCAGCACCCATTTCCATGGCGGCACAAGCTTCGGACGGTTTACCGATGCCCGCATCCACGATAATCGGGAGCTCAACTTCATCAATCAAAATCTGAATAAAGTCTCTAGTGCAAAGCCCTTTATTCGAACCAATCGGCGATGCAAGTGGCATCACGGCGGCGGCACCCGCATTCACAAGGTCGCGAGCCACGTTCAAATCCGGATACATGTAAGGCATTACGACAAAGCCTTCCTTCGCAAGCGTTTCGGTCGCCTTGATGGTTTCGGCATTGTCAGGGAGCAAGTACTTGGTATCGCGCATGATTTCGATTTTCACAAAGTCGCCGCAACCGAGTTCACGAGAAAGACGGGCAATGCGGACAGCTTCTTCGGCGTTACGAGCACCCGATGTATTCGGCAAAAGCGTGACATTTTTCGGAATGTAGTCGAGGATGTTTTCGTGTTCCTTCGTGTTTGCACGGCGAACAGCAAGCGTTACAATCTGTGCGCCCGCATCCTTGACCGCAGCTTCAATAAGCTTGAGGGAATACTTTCCAGAACCGAGAATAAAACGAGAATCAAATTCATGACCGCCAATAACAAGTTTGTCAGAATTCATTTGCATGTCCTTTATGTTAAACTTCTAGACCGGCAATTATCCGGATAATCGTGAGCGCCTCATGCGCTGCACAAATTTGAACGCGCGGCGCTAAAAGCGCAAGTTCTTGAGTCACGTCGCTCTTGCCATCACCACAGAGGTAAAAATGTTTTGAAATCTTGCGCGTCTTGATAGAATTCGCATCGTCCGTGCCCGCCATTCCAGAAGCGGCTACGAGATACTTTTGCGGATACTTTTCAAGAACCGCGTTTACAAGCATCGATTTTGCTTCGGGAGTGTCAAACGCTTCACATACAACATCCGCGTTAGCCACGAACTTGTCGATGTTTTCTTCCGTGATTTTTTCGTCGTACGCTTCAAGTTCAATGTACGGCGCGATTTCTTTCAAATTCTCGACGAGTGCAAGCGCTTTGGGCTCTCCGACTTGAGAAGCCTTGTACTGCTGGCGCTGCAAGTTCGTCACGTCAACACAGTCAAAATCCACAAGAATGAGCTTCTTAACGCCAGCGCGTGCGAGATTGATGGCGACGTTAGAGCCCAGTCCACCTACGCCACAGATTGTAACTGTAGCTTGTTCTACTTTCTGAACAATTTCTTCGCCCTGTTTTTGAACAAGAGCACATCTAAATTCTTCCCTGCTCGGGATTTTATCGCAGGCCATCACCCGCCTCCAACAAAGTTCACAACTTCGACGACATCCCCCGCTTCGAGAACGACCTCGGCGTACTTTGCTTTAGGGACGATTTCCAAATTGCGTTCAACGGCGATGCGCTTTGTATCGTAATTCGCGGACGCCAAATATTCGGCAACGGTCATACCTGCCGCAGCGACGTCTTCACCGTTGATTTTGACTGGATTTGAGTTCAATTGCACCTCCCTACGTTGGCATTATCCAAATCAGGTTCGGTCGAAGTTTTCAACTTCCTCTCAGCCCGTTGTACGAGCTCCCGTAAACACGTTAAAATTAACTATTGGAGGGGTATTTGGCAAGTAACAGGGAACTTTGCCGCGCTTTTTCCAAAAACAAAAATGCCCCGCGATTGCGGAGCATTTAAAAAGCTTTTTGAGAAGTAAAATTACTTTGCCTTCGCAAATTTCTTAGAGGCGGCCTTGACCTTCGGATCGTTCTGTGCGTCCTTGATCTTCTGTTTGATACCATCTTCGATGGACTTCTTGAGCTTTGCAGCAAGGTTGGGGAAACGTTCTTCCAGGGAATCACTAAAGATAGCCGGCTTCTTAGCAGCAGGAGCACCACCCTTACGCTTTCCGTTGAACGGACGCTTTTTCTTGGACGGAGCCTTCTTTACTTGAGATTTTTCTTGGGATTTTGTTTCCTGAGGCTTAACTTCTTCTGTGGTTTTGACTTCTGCTTCTTCTGCCATAATATACCTCTTGGAAAAATGATTGTTTGACGCGCCCAAAAATAGTAAAAATTTGGGAAAATGCAAGTGAGGGTTAGTGATTCTCCAGCCAATGCGCGAGAACTGTGATGTCGGCAGGGCGCACTCCAGGGATCCGGCTTGCCTGCCCGAGCGTAAGCGGCTTGTGGGCGTTCAGACGCTGGCGGCTTTCAATGCTAATAGCCGTAATGGACATGTAATCGAAGTCCGGCGAGAGTTTGACCTTTTCCATCTTCTTCTGGTCGTCGATTTCGCGTTCTTGACGGTCAAAGAATCCGGCATAGAGTTCTTCGGCATACATGTACCACTGGTCACGGCGCGTGATTTGGGCATCGGGAGCAGCAACCTTGAAGAACGTTTCGGGATCAATTCCCGGACGGCGGAGCACGTTAATCCAACGAGTGCGTTCCGAAGCAAGAGCCTGACCGCCAGCTTCAAGGATAACATTCCCTTCTTCGGGCGTAGCGGAGGTTTCCGTGAATTGAGTTTTGAGATTTGCCATGAGGTCTCGGCGACGAATCCAGTCTTCCCAATCGCGGTCGCTAATCATGCCGATCTTGCGAGCCTTTTCCTTAAGGCGCATTTCAGCATTGTCGCTGCGCAAGAAGAGGCGGTATTCGGCACGGCTCGTGAACATGCGATACGGTTCGTCAAGCAGGATATTCACAAGATCGTCAACCATCACACCTAGATAGCTTTCGGAGCGCCCGAGAATGAACGGTTCTTCGCCCTTGACCTTGAGAGCGGCGTTGATGCCAGCCATAAGGCCCTGACCGGCTGCTTCTTCGTAACCGCTCGTGCCGCAAACCTGACCTGCAAAATAGAGGCCGGGAACATTCTTGCATTCGAATGTCGGATAAAGTTGCGTCGCATCGACAGAATCGTATTCCACAGCGTAACCGATTTGCAAAACCTTAGCGCGGGTAAGGCCCGGAATCGTGTGGATGGCAGCAAGCTGGATGTCCGCCGGCAAACTCGAACTGAAACCGTTGATGTAAACGCGCCCGATGTCAGCCTGTTCCGGTTCGAGGAACAGCTGGTGCCCGTCGCGGTCGCCAAAACGGTTAATCTTATCTTCAATACTCGGGCAGTAGCGCGGGCCCTTGCCGTGAATACGGCCGCTGAACATCGGACTGTCCTTGAAGCCGCTGCGCAAAATATCGTGCGTCTTGATGTTCGTGCGTGTAATCCAGCAGACGCAATCGTTGCGGATAAACTTGTTGACTTGGTCACCCCAGAAATAATTTTCGTCACGACCGGGAACCGTTTCCGCCAAATGACGGTCGCTCATCGGCCACGGCTTGTCGTCGCCGTGCTGCACATCGCATTCGTTAAAGTCGATAGAATCTGGATCCAAGCGGCTCGGCGTGCCCGTTTTCAAGCGGCGCAAGCGAATGCCATTTTTCGCCAAGCATTCCGAGAGTTTGTCCGCACTTGGTTCACCTACTCGCCCACCGATGCTCGTTTCAAGCCCGGTGAACATCCTGGAAGCAAGGAACGTTCCGCTCGTAATCACAAGTGCTCGCGTGATGTAACGGTCACCGTTCAAAAGCGTGAGTTCAAGGCGACCGTCGTTCATACGTTCAAACGATGCCAGTTCCCCTTGAATCAGCGTGAGCCCCGGCAAGCTTTCCATTGTTTCGCGAGCGATTTCGCTGTAAAACTTCATATCGCACTGCGCACGCGGTCCCCAAACAGCGGGGCCTTTGCTCATGTTGAGCATGCGAAATTGGATGCCCGCCTTGTCGGTCAAAAGTCCCATGAGGCCACCCAAAGCATCAATGTCTCGGACAATCTGTCCTTTCGCTACACCGCCTACAGCAGGGTTGCAAGACATTCGACCAATAGCGTTTAAGTCCATTGTGAGCATGGCCGTTTTAACACCAAGTTTCCATGCTGCATGCGTAGCCTCAATTCCGGCGTGACCACCACCGACAACAACGACATCAAATTCTGCGATAATCATAAATTTTTCTTTTGCTTTTCAATGACAATGCAATTTTTACTGCAATTTAGAAATTTATAGGGCTTTCGGCTATATAAAAACACACTACAAAAAAGAACGCATCCCGCGATAACGAGATGCGTTTTCAAATTGTCATCCCGTACTTGTTACGGGATCGGCTTAAACATTTTACTTCTTGGCCTTGGCGGGCTTAGCTTCAGCCTTCTTTGCGTCTTTCTTGACTTCCGGCTTTGCTTCTTGCTTGACTTCAGGAGCCTTGGTGGAATCCGCTTCAGGCTTCTTCACTTCAATTTTCCATTCGACGTTCTTGCCCTGGAGGAGTTCTGCGATTTCCTTCTTCAAGTCATCCTTTTCGCGTTCGAATGCGGCGTACTGCTTGTACGTGCCGTCCGGATTCACGAGATAGACCTTCGGAACGTATCCATCGCTGTAAAGTTCACCGAACTGGCGAGCTTCATCCCACATGACGCTGATGGTTTCGTCGAACTTCGCATCGTCGATAAAACGACGGATGCCCGGCTTGTTGTTTCCGCCGCTTGCGATTGCAGCTGTTGTAAGTCCCTTCGGAGCAAATTCCTTTGCAATTTCGAGAATCTGCGGGGCCGCATGGGCACAATGACCGCAAGTCGCAGAGAAATAGAACATCAAGAGCGGCTTGCCAGCAAAAGCACTCAGGTCTTCGCCCTTCACGGTAACGCCCGAAGCCTTCACGGAGAAGTTCATCTTGGCCGGCATGCCATTTGCAAGCGTATCGCCACGAAGACCGGCAACTTCAGCCTTGAGTTTTTCTTCTTCGGCCTGCTGCTTTTTCATCATTTCTTCACGAATATTTTTCATCTTTTCGTTATAGCGATCGCCCACAGCCTTGAGGGAATCGTCCGGAAGAACCATCGCAAACGTCGTATCGCGAAGTTTCTTGCCCGCATCACGGACACCCAAAACAAAGTAATCGCCGTCAAATTCCGTTTGGAACTGACGACCGATGCTATAGAACTGATTACCAAACTGGAAGCCGACGAGGTAAGAGAATTTCTGCTGTTCCGAGGCATCCGCAGGAAGCGTTACACTTGCATTCTTTACTTCTGGAGCGGCAGAAATAGGTAATGCCTTACGGAGAGAATCAATAAGAGCACGGCGCTGTTCGTCACTTAAATCCTTGGCACTAGAATCCGGCTGGGTCTTGAAATAACGTTCGCGCATGATATTTTGGATGCGCTTGCTCACGGCAGCAAGAGTATCTTGAGAGAGCTGAACCTTCACCGTAGAATCTTTTAAATTGCCATAAGCATCGCGAAACGCTTGAACCACAACATCTTCGTCGATACTTTCACCCGTCTGCCAAGGAAGATTCGAGAAATTTTGGAGGCCAAACTGGGCACCGAGCATGTAAGCAAATTTCTGGTCGTCTGCAGAATTCGGAGTGATAGCGGCAACCTTAGCAACCGGTTTTTGGGCTTCGCCGCAAGCAATAAGAGCAAGGGCAGCAGCACCAAGAGCAATCTTTTTCAATTTCATTTTAGAGACTCCTTAAAGTCAAAATCGCAAGGAATGCAACATTCCTATTTTCGGTTCTTAATATAGCATATTTTTTTCAAGACGAAACATCAATTTTACGCAACATATCACGGACAAAGCCTTATTTATTTAAATAGGCAAAAAATCACTATCGACACCTGTAATTTTATCTGTTATGATTATAAAGGGGCGAAAATGCAAAAACACTTTTTTATCATTTTACTAACAGCACTCTCTTTTGCTAAATTTTGCCTCGTAAAAATTTTAAAAGGTCATTACAATGAAACTCTCCAAGTACTTTTACGTAACGCTCCGCGAAACGCCGAGCGATGCCACCATGCCAAGCCACATCTTCCTCATGCGCGGCGGCTACATCAAGCCCGTTTCTACCGGTATCTACTCCATGATGCCGATGGGTTTCCGCGTGATCCAGAAGATTGTAAACATCATCCGCGAAGAAATGAACAAGATTGGCGGTATCGAAGTGGACCTGCCGGTGGTGCAGACCGCTGAACTCTGGAGCGAATCGGGCCGTTACCAGGCCATCGGCGAAGAACTCCTGCGCTTCAAGGACCGCAACAACCACAACATGGTGCTCGCCATGACGCACGAAGAAGCCATGACCGACCTCGTGCGCTACGTGCTCAACAGCTACAAGCAGCTGCCGGTGATGCTCT
>JAEEGK010008112.1_pt1 | contig 24863 bp, 14 predicted proteins | sample 8958771 | NCBI WGS metagenome assembly JAEEGK01 (sample SAMN16246547, study PRJNA631951) | gut metagenome | biome: gut microbiome; feature: rumen; material: SC-attached | host: Bos | place: Iran: Karaj | collected 2018-10
GGTCTGTTATTTCGGGGATTTTTGTCGCTGTGATATTTATTATCGAGTCGCATTTCGCCAGTTGGTTGCGTGACAGGTATAGCGACGCTTCAACGTTGTTCACTCTAAAAAGAAGGTTGATGTTCGAACTGTCGTTGATGGCCGGGATTTGATAGGCGAGTTTGATGTAATGCATGGCCTTGTCAGCGTTGCCGGTCATAAAAAACATGTCTGACAGTTTGATGCAGGCTTTGATTTTTATGATTTCGTTGACGGTTGAGTTCAGAATGTCGGTATAGGCAGTCTCGGCGTTGTCGTACTGACTGTTGCGCGCCCATAAATCGGCCTGCTCAAATGTGGCTTCTGTCGCGTCGGATTGTGCGTCGGATGGTTTCGCCGTAGCATCCGATGGCTGAAATACAGCCACATACAGAGCCAATACTGCTATTATTCGTATTATCTTTTTCAAAATAGTTTGTTGTAATCCAAAAAGCTGTTTCCCCCACAAACAGCATGGCAAGATACATAAATTTATGATAGCGAATTCGTCAAATGAAAAAAACTCGGAAAGAGTGGGGCAGAAGTACGCGATTCGGTGACTGACGCGCGCCATTCTTTGACGACAGTCCACTGTCGATTGCTGTTGGTGAAAAAAAATGCCAAAAAGTGGATTTTTTCCAATGATACTATAAATTTGCGCATCTAATACGAATCGCGATGGAACATAAGATAAAAATCGGCATAACTCAAGGCGACATCAACGGCACCAGTTATGAGATTATGCTCAAAACCTTTCAGGAACAGCGTTTTAACGAAATTTGCACACCGATAGTTTATGGCTCACCCAAAATTGCCGGATACTATCGCAAGGCTTTGAATATCAATAATTTTAATTTCAATCAGGTGACAAGCGCTGACGATGCGCAAGACCGTAGGACAAACTTGGTCAACGTGCTCGACGACACTGCGAAAGTGGAACTCGGACACGGCACAACCATGTCGAGCGAAGCTGCCGTGGCATCGCTCAAGGCTGCTGTTGCCGATTTCTCGGCCGGAAAAACTTCAGCCTTGATCCTGAACCCGATAAACACTCGTATGACAGCCGAACTCGGCGTTTCCAACCAGTTCGATTTTGTCAAGCAGAGTCTGAATCCGGGCTCGGTGATGACATTGTTAGTCAACGACACTCTTCGAGTGGCTTTGCTGTCTGACAAGTCACCAATGCGTGACATATCAAAGCACATCACTATTGATAATATTGTGTCGAAACTGCATATTCTGTCCGATGCGCTGAAAACCGATTTCGCTATCGACAAACCTAAAATCGCAGTGCTCGGCTTCAACCCCGGCTGCATGGACTCTGATTCGCTCGAGCGCGAAGAAAGCGACATCATTGTGCCGGCCATCGCCAAAGCCAACGAAGAGAATGTGCTTGCCATGGGACCCTACAGTGCCGATGTGGTTTTTGGCACCGATTTGTTCCGTCAGTTCGATGCAGTGCTGGCAATCTATTATGAGCAGGGTTTGGTTCCGTTCCGGGCTTTGTCGTATGACGATGGCGTTAGTTATCTGCTAGGAATGTCACAATTGTGTGTCGCACCGTTCCAGACTCTCGGTTATGACGATGCCGGGCTTGACAAGGCCGAACCAACCGCATTCCAGAGAGCCATATATCTGGCTTGCGATGTGCTTGCCAATCGTTTGCAGTATCAGGATTTGACGGCCAATCCGTTGAAAAAACACACCATTTCAGACTAATCGTCAACCATGAGTGATCATTTCGGAAAAACTCAACTCTAACGTAATAAAATACAGAAGTTTATGAAAATTAAAACCGCTTTATTGCTCGCTTTGCTATTCGGTGCAATGACTAGCCAGGCGCAATTGAACAAAAACCCGAACAAGTTTTTGGGCAACATTACAACAAGGGGGCAGATACAGCCTAATGTTGGCAGTTATAAATATGAAGAAATGTGGGATCAGCTTACTCCGGAGAACGAAACTAAATGGGAGTCAATTGAACGCTCTGAAGGTGTATTCGATTTCACTACAGCAAAAAAAGAATTCCAATTTTGCAAGGAACACGGCTTCAAGTTCAAATTTCATGCTTTGCTTTGGGGATCGCAATATCCGAGCTATCTGAACAATTTGGATGCGGAGCAAACGCTTGTGGCCATCACCCGCTGGTTTGACGCCGTAGCTAAGGAAATGCCCGATTTGGAGTATATCGATGTAGCCAATGAAGCCGTAGGAAACCACTCAAATTACGGAGCAACACGTATAAAACAAGCCTTGGGTGGAGGTGGAAAAACAGGTTACGACTGGCTTGCAAAAGCTTTTATCATGGCTCGTGAGCGTTGGCCGAACGCAGTGCTTATCTATAACGACTACAATACTTTTGCATATGAAGGCCAAGACGATGCGTATATCGAACTTATCAACGGTATCAAGGAAGCAGGCGGCCCTATTGATGCTGCCGGATGCCAATCGCATGACCTTAACGATATGACAGGAGAGAAATTTGCAAAGGCTCTGAAAAAAATTCACGACGGCGTTAATTTGCCAATTTTCATATCAGAATATGATATTGATAAGGCGAATGACCAAGACCAACTAACACGCTACAAAGAACAGTTCCCGATAATGTGGGAAGCTGACTATGTGGCTGGTGTAACAATTTGGGGGTACATTCATGGTGCAACTTGGGAGGATAATTCTGGCATAATTAAGAACGGAGTTGAGCGTCCTGCTTATAAGTGGCTAAAAGAGTATATGCTGTCTGATGCAGCACTCAATGCAAAGAGCCCGCTTATCAATGTGGCAAGCGATTACGCATTTGTATCACCTATGGCGAATGTCATTTTGATTGGCGATAAAACAACCGTTAAAGGCAAGGCGTCATCAGCTGACGGTATTGCCGAAATTCGCTTGTACAAAGGGTTCAATGGTGACACAGCTCTTTATGCAAAATACGACACTTCAGCCTTCGAATTTGAGTGGAGCCCAATTGAAGCCGGCGACTTCACATTCAAAATGCAGGTGCTTAGCAGCGTGAGCAGCACACTCTTCGAGCGCAGTTGCACCATCAAGGCTTGTGAGCCAGCAAAACCGTTCCATGGCACACCAATCGCACTGCCTGGCAAGTTCGAAGCTGAGGATTTCGACCTTGGCGAGAACACCATTGCTTATAGCGACAGCGACCCGGACAATAACCATGGCTATTCCGAAAACGGAACAACCTATCGCGATGTGGCCGGAATTGACATCGATAAAAACGATGGCGATGGTTTTGTTGTTGGTTGGACCAACTCGGGTGAGTGGATGCAATACACCGTTAAGGTTGAGGCCGAGCAGCTTATGATGTGGACGGCGAGAGTCTCTTCTGGAACCACTGGTTCTGCCTTCAGCATCCGCATGGGCGATACCAATTTGACAGGCCGCATCAATGTTCCGCAGACTGCAAGCAACTCGTGGGGGACTTATACCGAGATTAAGGGCCGCACGTTGGTACCAATGCCTGCCGGAACTTATCCAATCCGCATTCAAATTGAAGGCTCATCGTGCAACATCGACTACATTGTGTTTGAGACCGCTACTGGCGACGAAGTGCTTACCGAAGCATATAGCGGTACGCCAGCAGCAATTCCTGGTGTTATCGAAGTTGAAGAGTTTGATAAGGCGCGTAAAGGTTATGTGGCCCAAACATATAGCGATAATAGTTCTGATAACGAAGGCGACGCATCGTTCCGCACGTCTGAAGGTGTCGACATTTACAAGGGCAATGGCGGTAAGGTTTTGGGTATGACCAATCAAGGAGAATGGATGATTTATACCGTCAATGTTGAGAATACGCAAAAATACTACTGGGGGGCAGTGGCATCTTCGGGAACCAATGGCTCTGCATTCCACTTATATCTTGACGATAGCGATATTACAGGTAAAATTAACGTGCCGAATACAGGTAGTTGGGATACGTATAAAGTGTTGAAAGGCGAGACCAAGACAGAGCTTCCTGAAGGAACCCATACTCTTAAATTGGTTATTGATGGCGCATACTGCAACATCGACAAAATGGTGTTCAGCACCGAACCTGTTGACGATGGTGATTTGATTTACAAGGCAACTTCAATTATTGATGATGCCGAAGCTGCTAGTGGCGTATTCGATATCTTTACAGTGACAGGTGTTTACCGCGGCACTGTCGAAATCCAGAACAACAACACATCAGTGCTGAATGGTCAGTTCGAAAAGGGTATTTACATCCTTCGCAATAAGGCCACCGGTGCTGCAAAACGTGTTATGGTGTATTGATTAATAGAATGATATGAACAAAAAAGGCTGTCCAATGGGCAGCCTTTTTTTGTTGACAATGTTTCCGTTAATTTGTTCTATAGCAATAGTCCGATGCTTTAATCTTCTGGTATTTCCTGTTTTGTGCGGAACAGTCCTACCTTGACATTCGCAAGTTTTGTATCGTTGCATACCACATCAACGCTGCATGTGCAGAGATTGTTTGTTGCTGAAATCACAGTGGCTTCGGCGATTAATGTGCCGCTGTTGCAGTTTCTGAAGAACGAAATGTCGGCGTTTATTGACAACGCCACGCGCCCTAATGTGAATGCCGCTACAGCTGCCGAAAAATCGGCAATGGTGAAAAGCAATCCGCCTTGCACAGCGTTGATGCCGTTAAGGTGTTTGTCGGCAATCGTAACTTCGCATCGGGCATAGCCTTCGCGACATTCAACAATCTGAACACCGCACATTTCCACAAAGCGGTCGGTGCCGAAAAACTTCCGGCTGATTTTTAGCAAGTCTTTCATATGTAGCTATCAGTCAACGTTGTAAACTTGATTTGAAGCCACGAGTTGCATCTTGTTTGCCTGAAGAATGTCAATCAGCCGTTCGTTCGAATCGCTGCGGATAACCACTTTGGCGCTGCCACCATCGGCAAAGGCATACATATAGTCAATGTTGATGCCATTTGTCGAAATGATTTTCAAAGCCTTGTGCAGTCCGCCCGACTCGTGGGGTACAACCATGCACACTACGTCGGTAAGCGTGACGGTGTATTTGTTTTCTTTTAATATGCTGTAGGCCAGCTCGGGGCGGCCAACAATAAACCGTACAATTCCGTAGTCCGACGCGTCGGCAACGCAGAAAGCCGACATATTAATTCCATGTGCCGTCAGTACTTCGAGCATGGTTGAAAGGCTGTTTGCCTTATTCTCAAGAAAAACCGAAAGTTGTTTTACTATCATAACCCAATGTTTTATAATGTTTGATAAAATTGATTATCAGCGGCTTGCGACAATGTGCGAACCAAATGCCAATAGTCGCGCCCTTTGCGTAAATATAGTTTATTTTATATCAGAACTTGAAAAAAAACTTAAACCATGCTTTCATTCGGTTGCAAATAGTATCTTTAGTTCCGAAAAATTTTGATTTCTAATCGTTTAAATATTTGATATTATGAAAATTACAAACAATTCGTCAATCCATTACATAGGTTGCGACGACACCGATTTGGATTTGTTTGAAAACCAATACATTGTGCCTGAAGGCATGGCATATAATTCATATTTAATTGAAGACGAGAAGATTGCCATTACTGATACGGTTGACGCTCGCAAAAGCGACGAGTGGCAGGCAAACTTGAAGGCCGTACTAAACGGCCGCCAGCCTGATTACCTTGTGGTTCACCATCTGGAGCCTGACCATTCTGCCAACATCGGTTGGGTGATGGATAGGTTTGTCGGTTGCAAAATTGTTTGCTCGGCTAAGGCGGCTGCTTTCCTGCCGCAGTTCTTCGGGACTGATTTCGCTGGTCGCGTCGATATTGTGAAAGAAGGCGACATTCTGTCGCTTGGTGCTCATACTTTGCAATTTATAATGGCGCCGATGATTCACTGGCCCGAGGTGATGGTTTCGTACGAGCAGACCGAAAAAGTGCTTTTCGCCGCCGACGCTTTCGGCAAGTTTGGCGCTCTATGTAACGAGACCGACGACTGGGCTTGCGAGGCTCGCCGCTACTATTTCAACATTGTCGGAAAGTATGGCAATCCTGTTCAGACTTTGCTGAAGAAAGCCGCCGCGCTCGACATTCAGACCATCTGCCCGCTGCATGGCCCGGTTTTGAAGGAGAATCTTGGATATTACATCGATTTATATCAGACTTGGAGCGCTTATCAGCCTGAAACCAAAGGCGTTTTCATTGCATACGCATCGCTGCACGGAAATACTGCAAAAGCTGCTGATGAACTTGCCGCAATGCTTGAAGCGAAAGGAGAGATGGTCGCAATTTCTGACCTTTCGCGTGCTGATATTGCCGAGTGTGTTGAGGATGCTTTCCGCTACGACCGTATGGTACTTTGCGCTTCGTCGTACGATGGCGGTGTGATGCCGTTGATGCGCGATTTCCTGTGCCATTTGTCCGACAAGGCTTATCAGAAACGTACCATAGCTTTGGTTGAGAATGGCACGTGGGCACCATCGGCAGCTCGCACGATGCGCTCTTTGCTCGAACCGATGAAAGAGATAACCATTTTGGATAAGGTTGTTACAATCAAAACATCGCTTACCGATGAAAGCCGTGCAGCGTTGAAGGAACTGGCTGATGCATTATAGAAAACACTTAGTTTACTAAAATTATAAATCCCCAAATGGCACATGCTAATTGGGGATTTTTATTTTCTAAAATTCGTACGGATACTCGATTTTTTCAAGAAACAGTGCCTTTGCGGGTGCTGATGTCCCGGCTTGGCCGCGGTCTTTGGATTCAATAATGCGACAGAAATCGGCGATGGTCAGTTTCCCGTAGCCGACTTCGAAGAGTGTGCCTACAATGGCCCGCACCATATTGCGCAAAAAGCGGTTGGCGGTGATGGTGAACACTATTTCGCCACCGGTTGTTTCCCAATGGGCATCGTAGATGGTGCAGTCGTTGGTTTTGGTGTCGGTGTTGAGTTTGCTGAAACTTGTGAAATCGGTGTATTCCTGCAATTTGGCTGCCGCGGCATTCATTGCGTCAACATCCAAGTTTCGGACTTTTTCGGCAAACTGGTAGCCAAAGACATCTTTCCGAGTTGTTGTGTAGTAGCGGTAGGTGCGGCGAGTGGCATCAAAACGGGCATGCGCTTCGGGGGGCACCTTTGCAATGCGCTGAACATTGATGTCGAATGGCAGAATGCAGTTCAGCCGATACAAGAAGTCGGTATCTGTGTGAAGATTCTCAACATCCGAGTCAAAGTGCGCCACGTAGTTGCGGGCGTGAACACCAGTGTCGGTGCGTCCGGCACCGGTAATTTCGGCGTCGGTTTTCAGCAGTGCCGACAAAGCTTTCTCAATGCGTTCCTGTATGGTGTCGGCATTCGGTTGGCGCTGCCATCCGCAGAAATTGGTGCCGTTGTAGTCGAGAATTAGAAAGTAGCGCACTGTTAATGTTGAATTGGTGTTCCTATAAAAAGGTGAACTGGCTAATTCGGTTAACCAGTTCACCAATTATGCGATTCTGCTATATTATTCTTTAACAAACTTGATTATGCGGCTGTCGCTGTTGCTTGTAATCTTTATGAAATAGATACCTTGAGCCCAGTCGTCAACGGCTATCGGCATAATGTCAGATGTTTGTTTCGAAGCGAATATTATCCGTCCCGACGCATTTGCAATCAAAATCTGGCAGCCATTGGTTATTTGTCCGCCAAAGTCGATGTTCACAATGTCGTTGGCTGGATTCGGGTAAACGGCAATGTTGGCAACTGATGAGTTGCTGATGCCTGTTGATTTGATTGTTACCGATTTCTCGGCCGAGCAGCCGTGGCCGTCAGTTATTTTGAGTGAGTAGGTACCGTCGGCAGTCACTTCAATAGCTTTAGTTTCTGCGCCTGTGCTCCACTTGTAAGTCGCATCGGCCAGCGACGTTGTGGGTGCAAGCGTGTAGGGGAAGCTAATGTTTGCATCATCTTTTAATTCAAACTCAGGTGTGCCGTAAATCTCAAACTCGAAATCCGACTGGTCGATAACAGCACCTTCGATGCTGATGGTGAATGCAAGAGTATGCATTCCAGCGCGGTTGGTTGTCAGCAGGTCGTTCATGTTGATGTCGAAACGGCTCTTTGTCTCGAAGTCAACCGACAGCTCGTCTGTAAAGCTGACTGTGCTGTCATTATCGATGGTGCACTTAATTTCATAAGATGTGCCTTTTTCGATTTTTTCTGTGCCGTTGTTCACAAGATTGATGGTTATTGGCGTCTTGTTCAGGCTGCAGGCCGATTTGGGGCTCTTCAGCTCGTAAACGGTAACCGTTGCCGGAATCAGTCGGACTTTGACTGTGTCGGAATTCTGGCAACCATAGGCGTTGGCCGCTTTAACCCAATATTCACCATCGGTTGCAACATCAATCTTATCGGTTGTGTCACCAGTGCTCCACAAGTATGAACTATAACCAGAGCCTGCATTCAGTGTTATGCTCTGCTCAAATGTCGCAATGTCTTTGCCTAACGATACTTTGGGGCTTTCGTGGACGGTTACAGTGTAGTCTTTCGATTCCACAGCCACAGTGTCGGCAATGCGGGCAGTGATGTTTAATGCATATGATGCCGCAGTGCGGAAGTCGGCCTGTTGCTTGAATGGTATCATTACCGATTCGCCGCTGCTGAGTGTACGGCCAACCTTGTAGGTCTCGTTTACAGGTGTGCCGCCGTTGATGCTGTACTCAATATCAATCTGGCTTCCTTTGGCAATAATGTCTGTACCTATATTTTTCAAGTTGAACGACACATTTGTCAGGTTCTTGTCTTCACAGATGTCTTCATTGAATCCCAAACTTGTGATTTCAATTTCAGGATTGGTGAGTGCGACAACCAACGAGTCGGAATATGAACAGCCGTATTGGTTGCTGACTTTTACACCATAAACTCGTGTGCCAATGTAGCTTACAGCTAGAATGTCGGTGTTTGATTGCCCGCCAGTCCAAATGTAGTTGTAATAGTTGGCAGGTGCATGCAGAACCACGGTATCCGGGTTTGTGGTGTAGATGTCATCACCCAGGCTGAACGGGTCGGGGGTGGGGTAGTGGCTTACGATGGTCGAAATGGTGTCGTTTTTATGGAATCGGTCCATATCCCAATCGAGCCAAGCAGTTACAGAGTAAGTTTCGTCCTTATCGAAATTGAAATCGAACGGAATGACTGCGGTGATGTCAGTTTCTGTAACATCGTACGGTTCGAATGGTGTTTGAATCACATATTCCTTCCGAATAGGTTCGTTGTCGCCGATTTTAACCATTATGGGTAATTGCGAGCCGTTTTTGATGATGTCCAGACCGCTGTTTCTGAGTGTCAGTTTGACGGTGTTGAACGATTCAATGTCGCAGGCGGCTATAGGCGATTCAATATTTTCGATATCGATGTTTGTTTTGATTATGACAACGGTATCTGATGCGCAATAACCGTAATTCTCTGCGTAGAATTCATACTTGTCGGTCTTTTGGTCGTCTGCATAGCATTGATGTTCATTTATGGCGAACACATGGCATACTGTGCTTGTTGGGGTGCAAACAAATCTATTCGACAGGGTGCTTTCATATCTGCCGTCATAGAACCATTCACAACCATTGAAGCTTGAGCTAACACGCAGCCTGAGTGTATCGGGGCGCAGGGTGAAGATGGTGTCTGGGCCAATATTGAGCCGCGGTGTGCCCCAAATGTCAACTTCTCGATTTAGAATGTTGTCGTCGCGGTTGATATCGTGCTCAGGATTGATTTTCACACTAAGATTGTATGCGCCTATTTTCTGCATGTCAACTTTTGTGCTGAATGTGTAATCAAAATATGAGTTGTTGGAAAGAGCAACGGAAAGCTCTTCGTTGAGTGTGATTATCTCATTGAAGGATCTGTTGTCGAAAGTAATTGTTGCAGGAATTTTATATCCGGCGCTATAAGTGTTGAGGCTGTTATTCTCAATGCGAACGGTAATGTCAACTCCGCTTACAGGATCGCAGTTGTCAGTCGGCGAGAGTAATTCTGCAATTTTCCAGTTATCGGTTGCAACCAACACTTCGTCAGTTGCAGTGAAACAGTGATGCTCGTCTTCAACTGTTACAGAGTACTTTTGTGTCAGATTGCTAGTAATTGTGAAAGTGTTGCCCGTGGCACCGTTTTGCCACGTGTAAGTTGCATTTGCAATCTCTTCTGTTGAAAGTATTATATCTTTCGGAGCGGAAATAGTTGTTATACTGTCGTAAGCCACACCATCCATCATTATATCAGCTACAGCTGGCGCATAAACGGTGACGTCTTTTGTGACCGTGTCGTTATCATGGTGCAAGTCGGCATAAATCAGAGTGAAATAACTGATTTGTTGGTCTCCGTAGTATTCAAATTTAGGTTGGTTTTTGAATGTGTAGTCGAAGGTGCCGTTTGCCGCAAGGTTTGCGCTCAGTACGGTGTCTTCGGCGACTGTCATTAGTTTGCCGTCGGCATCTTGTATCTGGTAGCAGACTTTGATTGTAGAGTCTTTCTCAACAATAAACTGGTCAGAATAGTTCTTGACAGTAACTTTAATCTTGTTTTCAAAATCCTTGTTGCCGCAGAATGTGGCTGGCGTCAGAACCGATGAAGCTTCAACAATACCTACATCATAGTGCGAGTGAATGACTTTTACTGAGTCTTTTTCGTAGCATTCCTGTCCTTTGACTTTAACTTTGATGTAGCAGTAGTATTCTTTCTCGTTTGTCTCGAATTCTTTCAGCCCGGGTAAAATCCAATTTGTGCCAACAGTCTTTAAATTGCCATTTTCAATTGAATCAGCGTAGAACCATTTGTATTCGCTGAATTTGCCGTTTTTGGTTTTTTCGGCAGCAACGGCAAATGACTCGGGCGACATTGTTCCAATGTCGGCACCAAGGTCGTATTGCGGTTCACCAAGAACGGTTGCGGTTGCAGGTGTAGGAATGGCGTCATTGCTTGGATTGCTGAACAACAGAGTATCTCCTTCAATCATAGTTGTGGCGGTCATCACATACGACATTTTGTACCACATATCATACGTTTGGTCGAATGTGAAATCCTTAGTGCCGTTAACCGCTATGGTTTCATTTTCATCCAAATGGAAAGTCTGTGTCAAAGTGGTTTTGTTGTTGATGGTGACGCTTGCGGTAAGGTCATCGGCTGAAGTGATGGCACGGTTACCGAAGTTCTTGATGGTGACTGTAATAGGTTGCTCCTTAAGCAGATGGCAGGCGCTTTCGGGCTTGATTGCCACAACGCCGGCATCGACAGGTGATTCATACATGCGGATGTCATCAATGGCATAGTTGTAGCTGCTTCCAGCGTCTTCTGCTTTGAACACAAATCTCAATTTTACAGACGATTGGCCGCCAACTCCATCGGGCAGCAGTTGCATGAAACGTGTCCAATTGTTGAAATTGTCGCTCCATCCGGCAGAGCTGAGAGCGTCTATATTGTTTGCGTTATACCAATTCCAACATTCGTGGGGGTATGCGGTCGGGTAGGCAGGAACAAGATTCCAAGTCTCGTGCCCTGGATCGGTCGAGTAGTAAAGAGCTAGGCCGTCGGTAGAGTTTGAGTAGCCTTTCATGCGGAATTCAATGATTGGTTTCTGAACACTGCTCATGTCGAAGCATGGACTTTCGAGAGTGCAGATGCTGTTACCCGGACGTGTTGTCCAGCAGTATGATCCGTCTTCAGGTTTAGTGTACTGCCAAGTGCTGTCGCTGTTGTTGTACCAATAGCCGTATGTGTTGAAATTCTCGGCGTATGGTATATCAAGAGATGGCAGTGAAATGATTTTTTTCTGAGCGTTGTTGTTGCGGTTGTCTTCATCATCAGCCAGTATTACGCGTGCGCGGATGTCGTACCAGCCGTGTTGGCTAAGGTTGGATGCCGTGTTGAATTCGTATTCAATATCGTCTTCACGCTCAATTTGAGCGGTTACGGTTTCGCTGACCCATGTGTTGCCGCCATCGATTGAATATTCAGCAGTGAATGGTGTCTCAATCTTGTTGAAACCGGCATTTTTAATCTTGATGATTGGTTTTACCATATCAAGCCCGCAGTCGCTTACGGGATAAACAATGTCAGTCACGGCAGCATCCATATAGACGAATGTGCCTACAAGTGCTACATCGTCAATATTCCAGCCGCTGTAGGCAAGCATGTTCTGCTCGCGGTCGGCGCTTCCGAGAGCAAACCTTAGTTTGATGCTCGGAGTGCGGTCGGCAACATTTTTAAGGTCGAGATTCTGGTATGTCCAACTCTTGTTGAGGATGGTTGATGTGCTGGTCCATACATTTTCCCAAGTTGTACCTTCGTCGGTACTGATGCTTACGTATGCTGTATCCAAATCGCAAATGTTCAACCAGCGGTAGAATATCAAGCTGATTCCTTTGTAGTAGTAGCAGTCGAAAGGTTTAGTCTCAACGTAGCATTCTTTGCTGCCAACACCGGTTTCAATGCCGCCAGGGTTGTCGCCATTGCCGGTTATGTCGGTTCCGATAATCCAGTTACCGCCACCATGGGGGTAGGTCGGGTTTGCGTTGCCACCGTGGCTGTTTCCTGCGACGTATGAAGGATTGTCTTCTTTGAGCGTTTGTGCCCGCTCAAATTCACCTTTCCAGAATGGCCATTGGTTGTTTGTGCGGGTTGCGTTTTCAAAGTCGTCAACAAAAATTGACTCGTTGATTGTCCGGTCACCTGCAGGGTCGAGTACGGAAGCTGGGTATTTCAGTCCGCCAATATTGATTGATTCCGGTTCTATCCGCATATCCACTTTGACGTTGCGGAATCGGTGCTCATTATCATCGTCAATGTCACAGGCAATCCACAAGTAGTTGTAACCAGCAGGCATATCGAAATGGATGTTGCTGAATGTAGCCTTGCCATTGGCGACCGAAGTGGTTGCCAACAGATTGTCTGTGGTAAATATTTCACTTTCTGTGTAGTACAGTTTGATACCATTTGCTTTTATGGCATTCGCAGGTTCCTGGACATTTCCTTTTAGTTTGAGTTGGGTAACCGTTGTTGTAAGTGTGTTCAGGTTGAAAACACCGCTGTTGCCGAGAATCTGTACACGCAGTCTGAGTATGGTGTTATCGTTGGAACTTGTGGGGATGATGTCGGTGGTTGGGTGCGTTGCGGTTATGTTACCCACATACTTGTTGGTGATTTGAGTCTCTTCAACTTTGATGTCGTCAAGGCAGCAGCCGTGACCTAGGGTTTTTGTCTTGCCGAGAAATGCGATTTGTATTTTCTTTTTACCAGTCATTATTTCCGGCAACCATATTGAGTCGCACTTCCACGGCTCGTCATCATCGGTTGGGCTTTGGTAGTCGCGGATTTTCTGCCAAGTGGTGTCCGCAGATTCCAAAATTCTGTAGTAGAGTGATATTTCGAAGTTGTCAATTTCTGATGAGTCGGTCGCGCTTGCACGGTCTTTATATTGTGAGTACCAGAATGTCAGCAGCGGCTTGTGGGCATTACTGAAATCTATTATCGGGCTGGCAAGATACATGCTGTGCATGTGCTCAACGGCCAGATAGTAAAGTCTTGCGTTGTATTCACCGCTGTGTGCATGTTCGGGTTTGGTGACTTCACTGCCGGCAGGCTTTCCACCGCCTTCTCTTGCTTCCCAAGCCAAATCTTCGGGCTTTTCATAGATGTTGCCTAAATATATTTGTGACCACCCTTCGGGCATTGAACCGTCATGTTCGAATCCTTCATTCAGATATATTTCACCTTGTCCGAAAGTGTTAAGTGAGCCGGCTAAAAGAGCCATTGCTAAATATTTCTTCATAGTAGTTTTTTTTTAACACACAAAGTAACCAATAATTATTGGACCTACAAAAAAGAAAAATCAGCAATTGTGGACAAATTGCTGATTTTTAATAGACTGTGGTAATCTGATATTTTTGATTCAGAATTTCGGTTTCGTCTTGTAATGAGCGAGCCAGAAGTCCCAAATCACACCGGCGCTGGCGCCAACTGATAGCAGGCTGGCACGGTCGACGCGGTCCGAATGGAGAGTGCCGTTGTATTTGCGGTCCGATGTCAGAATCGGCTCGATCGAATCTTTGTGGATGTTGGTCATGCAGTAGCTGAAGTTGATGCCTGCGTAGGCGCGTAGCGATTTGGTGACCTTGTATGTGGCACCACCTTCGAGCACTATCGAGAAATTGACAGGGTTCAGTTTGCATTTGCCCTTCTCTTTGTCGGCTTCAACGGTCGAGAAACCGTACTTTCTCATCTCGGTGGCTGGCAGATTTCTGATTTCGACATTCAGATTGTTGCCTTTAAGGTCGGTGAACTCGGCGCTGGTCTCATAGATGCCGCTCATCAGCTTGTACTTGCTGCTTACCGGAATGCCGAATTTGAATCCGGCACGGCCCACAACATCAAACTTGCCGTCGATGGGGAACTGATAATAGGCCATTATCGGTATCTCAATCTGCAGCAGTTTCTGCTTCTCGGTGAAATTCTTGAACTCGGTATGGAAGATGTAATCCGGATTTATCATCAGTGCCGAGTCAGTGATGAACACATTCAGATTGGTGTCGTAGGCCACGCTGCTCTCTTTCATATTGTTGAACTTGGCTTTCGATGCGTATGACGCCACGCCGACACCGGCGCTCACGCCCCAGTGCGCGTCGAACATGAACACCGCGCTTCCGTTAAGGTGGAAACCTGCGCCGGCTTTGTGCTTGCCGTCACGCGGATTGAACTGGATACTCTGCAAGCCGCCGCCCACATCGCCGGTGATGTAGCGCGGAACGTACCACCGCATTTGAGCCTTTACCGGAACAGTGGTTGCCAAAAGCAGGGCTGTCGCCATGATTGCCGCGCCATTGCGCATGATAATCGGAAATTTTAATATGTCTTTCATCGTTCTAACAATTACAATTTAATGAATGATACCACTTTGTCGCCAACCTTCACAATGTACATACCCTGTGGCATCTGCGATACGTTGACGGTCTCGCTGCCATCTGTCTCGACTGTCTTGCGCAGCCATTCCTTGCCGTTGCCGTCGATGACACTTATGGTTGCACCAGCTTCAATCAGGCTGCCAGCAACGGTGATGTCGTCGACAGTCGGGTTCGGGTAGACGGTCATTGTGGCTTCTTGTGCGTCGCCGAAATCACTCTCGCATGAGCAGATTTCAGCACCGCTCTCTGTGGTGGCAACAAGGTAATATTTGCCTGTCAGACCGCCCACTTCGTTGTAGTATTCTGTGGTGTCAACCAGTGTGCCGTTATGATACCAGCGGTACGAAACAAATGTGGTATCGGGGTTGGCCACGGTGATAACATCGTCCCAAAGGGTGCGGGTCATCATCTTCTTGCGCTGGTAGGTTATCGATTTTGTGACATCCTTGCCGCCAAACGAACCTGTGACGGTAATTGTTCCGCTGAATGCAGCATCTTCAGGAATATCGAAGGTTGTGCCGGTTTGTGTTGCATCGACCTTATCGTTTACTTTCCATGTGAATTTTATCTCTTTGTTGCTCAACCCGCCGAGCTCAATATTCTGCTCACGCTCGCAAGTAACAAACGACTCGGGGGCGGTGAACTCGACAATAGCATCCCAAATGGCGAAGAACTCTGCACCATTGGCGGTCATTGTGCCATAATCGGTTATTACTGTGCCTTGTGCGGTCTTCGACCAGCCCACAAACTCATAGTTCTGACGTGTCGGGTTCTTGGCAGGTGCCGTAATTGTCTGGCCCATCTCAACCTTCATTGTCTCGAAGTTATTGTCGGTGCCGTCGTTCATCTTCCAAATGGCAGTGAACTCATTCGACGCCCAAACAGCGTAGAGAGTGATGCCGCCTTCGGGCATTTCAATATTGCTCATAGGCTCACCCGTTGCGGTTGTCGACCAGCCCTTAAATGTGTAGTAGGCGCGGCTTGGAATGCTGTCGGGCGCAACCAGCGTTGTGCTGACGCTTGCCTGAGTGGTTGCAAACACAGCCTGCGTGCCATCGTTCACCATCCAATATGCATCGAACAAATTGGCTGCCCAAACGGCGTAGAAAGTAGTGTTGGCAGCCGGCATCAGTCCGAAGCTGTCGATTGCGCTGCCAGCTTCGGTAGCTGCCCAACCTTTAAAGTTGTAGTCGGTGCGCTCTGGTTGTGTCTGTGGCGCTTTAATGGTGTCGGCATAATTGACATTTGCGGTAGCGAACACACTGTCGGTGCCGTTGTTCATCATCCATGCAATGGCATATTTGTTCACCTTCCAGACAGCGAAGTACTCAACATCGTTGTCAGGCATTGTGCTGATGCTGATGCTGTCGACTGCTTCAGCAAAAGTGTTCCATCCATTGAACGTGTAGCCTTCGCGTTCGGCCACAGGACGCACAATTTCGGTTCCAAACTCGACGCTGCCTTGTGTGTAGTCACCACTCAGCTCGCCGCCATTGGCGTTCCATGTAAGTGTGTTACTGTGAATTTGCCATTGTGCGTAGAAAATCTTATGGTCGCTGTCCATTGTGCCAAAATCGGTTATGATATCGCCGTCAGCAGCATCTGACCAACCAAGGAACTGATAGTTGGGACGCTCCGGGTCAACTGGCGGAACAATCTGCTCGCCTATATTTGCGGTTGTTGCCGTGTAGTTGCCATCGGGTTCAAAGTTGTAGCGCCATTCAATATTGTCGTTTGTCCATATTGCCACGTAGGTTACTGCGCTGTCTGGCATTGTGGTGATATTAACCGACGAATCGGGTTTTACTGAAGTGCCCCAGCCTGCGTGAATGTAATTTGTGCGAGTAGCAGTCGGCACAACTATCAGTGTTCCGTACTCAACATCGCCGGCGGGTGTATAATCGCCGCTCAGCTCACCGCCATTGGCATCCCAACCGAGTGTGTATTTGCGAAGTTCCCACTTAGCATAGAAGGTTGTGCCTTCGGTTGTCAGAGTTCCGAAATCAGCTGTAACTTCACCTTCAGGTGTCGCAGCCCAACCGATAAACCTGTAGTGTTCACGAGCAGGATTCTCACTGGGCGCTTGTATTTCGCTGTCAAAAGCAACCTGTGTTACTGTGGTAATCTCATTTGTTCCATCATTCTTCATCCAAGTAACATCGTATGCGTTGGCAGACCAAATAGCGTAGTATGTTGTTGCTGCATCGGGCATTGTTGTTGTTTCAACGGCATCGCTTTCTGTTGCAGCAGCTGTTGCGCCCCAACCTTTGAATGTGTAGCCGTTGCGCTCAACTGTAGGCTCAGTTATTGCTGCACCGTATTCAACAAGGCCGGTTGTGCCCGACGTAACGATAGTTCCACCGTTGGCATCCCATGTCAGCGTGTTCTTGTTGAGTTCCCAACGTGCGTAGAACTCTTTCTTGTTGGTATCCATTGTGCCATAGTTGCCATCAGTTATAACATCGCCGTTGCGTGTTGCTGACCAACCAATAAATTGATAATGCTCACGTGTTGGGGCGCCTGAAGGTGCGGTAATTGCGTTACCCACTTCAACAGGTGTTGCCGTAAAGTTGGCATCATCATTTTCGCTATAATTCCGTTTCCAAGTTACATAATTAGTCTTCAGAATCCAGATTGCATAGTATGTCAAATCGTTGTCGGGCATTGTTTGTGCTGGGGTTTCAACATCGTTTGGTGTTGCATTGGCAGAAGTGGCCCAACCTGCCATTTTCCAATCGGTACGATTAACCATAGGCATCTCGATTGCTGTTCCGAAAGCTACAAGGCCGCTCGGATCCCCATTTGTAAACTCACCGCCATTAGGATACCATTTCAGATTATGTTTGTGTGCATCCCAAACGGCGTAGTATGTCAAATCGTTATCGGGCATTGTGGTTGCCACGGTTTCTGCGGTTGTGGCTTCAGCCGAAGTTGCCCAACCTTTGAAGTCGTGGCCATAGCGTGTCGGGTCGGCGGGTTTGGTGATAGTTGTTCCATAGTTGACAGAACCACTTGTATAATCGCCTGTTAGAGCTTCACCGCCATTGGTGTTCCATGTAATGTTATGACTGTTGATTTGCCAGATGGCATAGTAGGTCATATTATTGTCGGGCATTGTGGGCAACACTGGCTCGGGAGTACCATTGGGCGATGTTGCCCAACCAAGGAAGGTGTGGCCTGCGCGTGTTGGGTTAGTTGGCTTAACAATGATTGTTCCATAGTCAACTGTGCCGTTTGTGTAGTTGCCTGTAAGGGCATTGCCACCATTGGAATCCCACGCAAGTGTGTTCGAGTGAATTCTCCAGATGGCATAGAACTTGGCACCTTCAGTTGTCATTACACCAAAATCGCCGTTGGTTATAACTGCACCGTTTTCCGAAGCAGCCCAACCTAAAAAGTCGTGATATTCATCGTAATCCTCTGCGTTGGGTGTACCAAACGGAGCGGTAATTGCCGTATTATAATCGTGCAAACTGCCTGTGAATTCAGCATTTGTACCATTGTTCAGATACCAGACAGCACGATACTGATTTATACGCCAAATGGCATAGTACGACAAATTGGAATCAGGCATTGTAACGGCAGTAGTAACGGTTGATGTGGCGTCAGCTGTCTCACCCCAGCCAAAGAAAGTGTAACCTGTGCGTGTTGCGGTTGGCTCGGTTATGTTTGTCCCGTATTTTACCGTGCCAGTTGTATATGTACCGGCAAGTGTACCTTTGTTTGCGCCCCATGTCAAGGTGTGCGTATTGCGATTGTATAATATCTCGACAACAGTTGAACCGTCTTCAGCAATTGTTTTTTGGTTGAAATCCTGTGCAGTAAAGCCTTCAAAAATGCGGGCAACTGCTACTGTTGGTGACCCAAAACTACCCGAGCCCATATCAACAGCGTTGGGCTCTGTAGGAAAAGTGCCGTCAAGATTTTCCTGATAGTGCTTGACAACATACGATTTGCTGTCGTTATCGGCAAAAATGGCGTAGTAAGTAACATCGCTTTTAACAGTTTCATCATTGTTGAATATTAATGCTGTTGAAGCATTGGCATCGGTGTTCCATCCTAAGAAGTGCTTGCCAGCGACAGGAGTCGGGTCGGCTGGTTTATCGCCAACAAACTTGGCGCCATACTTGTAGGTGTCTGAACTTACTGGTGTTGCGCCATTAACCCATGCCACAGTGTAAATGTTACGATTATAATAGATATTGAGTGATAAACCTGTTTGGTCTAATACTATTTGTTCAATTTGGTCAGTTTGTGGTGTAAAGCCTTCGTACGTATTACCCACTTCGGTAGTGGTGCTAAGCATTTTGCCCGTTTTGTTATTGGCTTCGTAAAACGAATATTCATCATCATCCACATTTTGCCTGTAATTATTGACTACGTACTCTATATCAATATTAAGCATATCGCTTAAGAACTCGCTTGTATCGCGAACAATAGCAAATTTATTCCAAATGGAAGCGTTGTGATAAATGTCATAAGCACCATCGTCAAGAGGAATGTAAAGTTTTATTTTCCCGCTTGTCAATTGTGATTGTGAGAATGAAGATGTCGTTACAGTTGGTGGAGTCATTGTCGCCACCTTTATGGCTTCCAGCTTTTCCATAGCAGCCAAGTTGCTGCAGTTGCCTTCCACTACCGATGTTATGCTGCTGCCCAAGTCAAGCACTTTTAAAAATTTATTACTATAAAAAGCATATGTACCAATTTGTGTCGTTCCATTGGCTATTTTATAGTAAGCGCGGGTGTTGCCACGCGGGTAAGATATAAGTTTTGTACCTTTATATAAAACGCCAAAATCATCAGCCCAAAAAGTGGTGTTATCAGGGTCAACCGAGTAACTCTCCAAGCAATTCCATAGATAGTAATTTTGAGGGTCTGTGCTGTTAAAGTTTTTGTTTATGGCAATGGTTTTTACATTGCCGTTGTCTTTCACGGCCGAACGTGGAATAGATGTTGTCTGTTCTGGCATTACGTAGTTTACAATATCTACATTGCCACCCCAAACAATCATTTTTTTAAGGTCGTCGGTGTACCAAATGCCATCAACATTGGTGTAAACACCCTCAGCATTCAGAAATTCAACTGAGTATTTTGTACTCAAAAACGATTCGCTGCCAATTTTTGATGATGTCAGTTTAGTATTGGCATTTGCAAAATCGATAGTTTTAATGTACTCGTTAGAATAGAAAGCATAGTTGCCGATTTGTGTTACCTCAGCCGGCATCACGTAATTTGCTGCCTGACCTTCAAATCTCAAATACCAGCATAGTATTACATCGGAATCTGTGTATTTAATAAGTGCATTATCGCTACCCAGTTTGAATGTTGTGTTTGCAGCGTCAATCTCGGGCTTGAAACCTTTTGCTGTGTACATAAAAGCAGTACTTTCCATGGAGGTAAGTTTGGCCCCCATGTGGAATGAAGTTATGGTGCCGCTGATAACACTACCAAGACGCACTACATTTGCACCGCCAGTAACGCTTTTTAGTTTTGTGTTTGATTGTTTGTTATCATTATTGATATTATGAAAAGCATAAGAACGCACGGTAGTAACCGTTGCCGGTATTTCATAAGTTGTCAAATCATCTTTATATTTTGGATAAGAGATAAGTGTTGTCTTGTCGGCATTGTAGAGCACGCCGTTGGCATCAGTGCTAAGTGCTGTATTGCCATCGGCAACTTTAAATGCCGTAATATTATACATACCACCCCAAGAGTTCCAGTTGCTCGTGCTGGTTGCCGCATCGGGTCCTAATTGTCTAATGTTTTTACCAAATAAAAGTGTTTTGCCACCATCGGCATTACCTTTTAGTACAACTTCTCTTATGGCATTACTCTCAATAACTTCAAGCCCGTCTGAGTCGAAGTTTATCATAACTGGCACGTCTTTTGAACCACATCGGTAGAATGCGTTTGTTCTTATGGTTTTTACATTAGCTCCCAACAGAACTTCGTTTAAAGCGTAGCAGTAGTAAAAAGTGGCGTTTTTTTCCAAATCACTGCCACCTTTACCAATGGTAGTTACTCTGTAGGGTTCGTTTTCATATTCCACTTCATCGGGAATCACAACAGTGCCAGTATATTCCCACGTGCCGCGTACTACTGTGGCTTCCTTGGTTACGGTGTTCAATTCATAATAAACGGTGCCGGGGCCTTCTTGCCCTGAAAAAAGAGGTGATGCAAAAGGAATAGTCGCACCAGACGCACTCGTAGCCATTGCAACAAGCGAACAAGTCAGTAGAAAAAGTTTCTTCATATTTATAAATTTGTTTAGTTCTATGTGGAAAAACCTCAACAAAAGTGTCTAAAAATCAATCTTCTTGCAACATAACCATATTCTTATTTGAGCAAAAAGCGAAAAAACGTGGTCAAACACCCATTATTATATGATGAATGTCAGCCGGTTTTGACTCAAACAAAAGTCTTTTGTCAAAACCAATGCTCCATCTTGTTAATTCACATTTATTTCGCCATATTTGTAGCAAATAACCATTATGGTATTTTTCGGACTATTCGGCAAAAAGAAAGAGCCGCTTGTGCCTTTGCGCGAGCTGGGGTTGTTGTGCGACATGCACTCGCACCTCATTCCCGGTGTCGATGATGGCGCGCCGACAGCCGAAGAGAGCATCAAGCTAATCAAAGGCCTGAACCAGTTGGGCTACAAAAAGCTGATTCTCACCCCTCACTTCATGACGGGTTTCTACAACAACACGCCCGATGCTGTGAAGCAGAAACTCGATGCGCTGAAAGCCGAGCTCAAACAGCAATCGGTTGACATTGATCTCGATGTGGCCGCCGAGTACTATATCGATTACGATTTTATGCACGACCTTGGCAGCAAGCCTATGCTCACTTTCGGCGACAAACGGCTGCTCTTTGAGTGCTCGTTCACCAATCAGCACCGCAACTTCGACGAGACGGTCTTCGAAATGCAGATTAACGGCTACAAGCCTGTGTTGGCCCACCCCGAGCGCTACACCTACTGGCATGGCGCCACCAGCCTCATGCACGAATTCCACGACCGCGGAATCATGTTCCAGATAAATGTTTTATCGCTAATCAAAGGGTACTCGCCAAGCGTCTGCAAAGCCGCACACACACTTATCGACGAAGGAATATGTGATTTCATCGGCACCGACCTTCACAATGCCGCACAATTGGCTGCCATTGAGAATGCAATGATTCCTGTCAGCCTGATGGAAAAACTCAAAAAGTGCAATCTGCTGAATAACAGCTTGTAAGCCTGTCCCTAGAATTTCTCGTAAAACTCGTTGAAGGCGTCCATATAGGTTTCGGGCGACTGATAGTCGAGCACCGGCTTTCCGGTTGATTTGGCGTAATTGGCAACCTCATCATTAATCTTCTGACTTCCGAAAATAACACCATCCGAAAAATCGATGGCAAACTTCGATAGATTCTCGTATGTGGGGTTGGTAAGCCGCTCGACATCCTTTTCCGAAATTGAGTCGTAAATCAGCTTGTTCTTCAACTGCGGGTTCAGCGGGGCATCAAACTCGTTGTCGTACAACGACATAATGACCTTTGAATTGCTGAATAGCGGGTTATCGCGGAAAGTGCGTTTCACGTAGATTGGCACAAACGAAGTGAACCAGCCATGGCAGTGGATGATATCGGGCGACCAGCGCAGTTTCTGAACGGTCTCAAGCACACCGCGGGCAAAAAACATGGCGCGTTCGTCATTATCCTCAAAGAATTGGCCTTCGGTGCTTTTCAAAGTTGCTTTGCGCTGGAAGTAATCTTCGTTATCGATAAAATAAACCTGCATTCGGGCAGATTGGATAGATGCCACCTTAATAATCAACGGATGGTCAGTATCATCAATTATAAGGTTCATGCCTGTGAGCCTGATAACCTCGTGCAACTGGTTACGACGCTCATTAACGCAGCCGTAGCGCGGCATAAACGTTCTGATTTCCTTTCCTCTCTCCTGTATTCCTTGTGGTAATTCACGACTGATTTTCGATATCTCAGTCTCTGGTAAATAGGGGGTTATCTCCTGCGAAACGAACAACACCTTTTTCTTTTCCATCCCAAAATATTATGTGCAGTTTTAGGCCACAAAGGTAGTAAAAATATTAAGTGGTTGAACTTTAAATTTTTTTAAAAATATTTGGCACGAAAAATGGCGTTTCAAACCATCATTAAACAACAGAAGGGGCGGTTTTCACCGCCCCTTCTCACTATGAAAAATCTAATTGTTTAGTCTGTAACCAGCGTCATCACGCACACACCGCAACCTTCTTTTCCATCCTTGAAGTACATTTTCAAGTAGTAGGGGCCAGTTTTTTGGCACATATAGTCAAATGCCGAATATTCAGCACCTGTTGTCGGGTTGATGTTACCACCGCAACGGCCCTGCGTGTCACTCGACATCTCGACAACTGTGTGCCCCGGCTTTGACTCATCATTACAAGTGTAGAACCGGTAATGGGTTCCCTTGCTCAACATTATCGAAAATTTGCCTTCCGACACATTTTTGCCTTTCATGGCTTCGGTGAACCGGATGCGGAAATGTTTTACATACTTTACCGCCGCGCCATTGGCCGACGAACATTTGTCGATAAACGCCTGGTCGCATTGGGCATAACTGCTGCAAACGCCCAACAGCAACATCGCACATATTATGTAAAACTTTTTCATTTTCACCAGTTTATTGATTTTTCTGCTCTGCTTCGAGTGCTTCCAAATCAAGTTTTACAACCAATTTATCGTATACAAAACTAATCTTTTTTTTCAGTTTTTCTATATCGTTTGGTGTAAGTCGCATTTTATATGCCGAAAATTCATCTTGCACATACGGAATGACATTTCCGTCAGCATCAATCGATTTAGGGTCGTAGAAGATAGGAATGTCGCCCTTCATAATCTCCTGACCGGCCTCAAGGTCGCGGATATCCTGCGGCGTAAGCATAATCAAGCCACCCAAAGCGGGGTCAACTTTCACTTCCTGGTCTTTCGGAATGTAAAGTTCGTTCTTTACATATATCTTTATGTAATTCAAGTGCTTGTCGTCGCGGAAGATAAAATAGTTGTCGCCAATGGTGTAGGCGTCTACACGGTAATATTGCTGCTCGAGCTTACGGCACCCTTTGGGTGTTGCCGAGCACGGAACTTCCTCAATCTCGTTTGTTGCAAGATTGATTTTCTTGAACTTGTTGCGGAACACGTCAGTGTTGATGTAGAAGTACTCGCCTTCCTCATCGAAGTAGCTGTTGTAAAGCTCGCAACGGTTGTCGTTGAGTTTCACTTTGTATTTTTCGTCCCAAGTGTAAAGATTATAGACGTAGAGATAGACAAACGAAGATTTCTCACCACGGAACGTTGCCACAAGGTAGTTTCCATATTCATCGACTGCCAGCTCAAGCACCTCGCTGTGCTTGTATTCGGGACCTTTGATGCGGTGCTGCCAGCGGTAGCCCTTGGGAATTTCAAATGGCATTGTCTGAGCTTGTGCGAACTGGATTCCGCCAATAAGCATCAATGCAATCAGTGCAAATTTTTTCATAAGCATAGTTCGATTTAGTTAGGATGTAAATTTATTAAAAAAACGGCACTGCGCCATTTTTATTTGACAAGTGCCGTTTTTTTGTGTTACTACAATTTCTTGAACAACTCAGAGAACGATGTCTTCTGGCTGATAATGCTGTACAAATCAGCTGCCGGAACACGCTCCTGCTCCATTGTGTCGCGCTCGCGGATGGTTACGGTACCGTCCTCGAGTGTCTGATGGTCGACAGTGATGCAGAACGGTGTGCCGATGGCATCCTGACGGCGGTAGCGCTTGCCAATTGAGTCTTTCTCGTCGTACTGAACGTTGAAGTCGTACTTCAGGGTGTTGATAATCTCGCGAGCTTTCTCCGGCAGGCCATCCTTCATCACAAGCGGCATAATGGCAGCCTTGACGGGCGCCAGCACTGCGGGC
>JAEEGK010008113.1_pt1 | contig 24860 bp, 18 predicted proteins | sample 8958771 | NCBI WGS metagenome assembly JAEEGK01 (sample SAMN16246547, study PRJNA631951) | gut metagenome | biome: gut microbiome; feature: rumen; material: SC-attached | host: Bos | place: Iran: Karaj | collected 2018-10
CTGGGAACGACCTCGTGCATGGGGTACTAGAAAAAAAGACCTGCATCCGGAAAAGGATGCGGGTCTTTTTCTCGCCCTTCTGGCACCTCTCTTAGTCAGCAATGATGGTAAGACCCTCACGGGTTGTAACATTACGATCGTCACAACGCCAGTGGATGGTGAACTTCTTGATGCCCCACGACCTGGCGTAGCTCTGCAGGATGTCGACATTATTAGTCATGATTTCCTTCGATGCCTTGACGATATAGCCGATGGTATTCAGACTGGTAGCCGTCTTGTCGGCTATCCTGAAGGTGCTGGCATAGAGGTCGGGGAAGGCATTGCGGATGTTCGACTCCAACTCGCCCTGCGCACCCGCGATAGGCGAAGATACCCACTCATCGATGGTGATGTACATGCGCCACGACTGCATGGCGCGGTTAGGCTCCAACAGGTTGTGCGTATAGGTGGCATCGGCATCATTGTTGTATACATATTTGCGTGGGGCATTCTTGTAGCCGTCCTCTTTCTTATATACATACACCAGCACAGCTGTCTGTGGCGATGATGTGATGTTGACGGTATACTGTCCTGATGGATTATCCACCGACCAGCATATCTCCTGACTCACATCGGCATCGTTCACCAGAATGGCAGCAGGCGTCTGATGACAGTAATGGATATAATCGTCTTCTTTCTCGTAATACTGCGGCAGTGCTCCCGTATAGGTCCACGCCACCTTCGTACCCATCGTATTCTTCTTCACACCCAGCTCCTTGGTGGTTTGCGACATGCCCACCGAGAACGACGAGCCATTGGTAGTACCCACCGAGTAGCTGCCGCCAACGCTAAAGCTGCCCATAGGCCCCGAGGCATTAGCTCCGCCGCTGGCACCCCAGGTGATACCCACCGTCTCGGTGGTAGAGTGCGACGTGCCCGTGGTGACGGTAGTGGTCGACGAGTTATTATCGGTATTAGGTGCTGCAGCCTCTAGGTGTATGCTGCCGCTACCAGTGAGATCCATCGAGGTGGCGTACTTCGAGAGGAATGCCCCATACCAGCGGTTATACTCGCCGAAGTTGGTAGCTTTGTACCAATAGCTCTCCCCTCGTGTGGGGTAGAAGATCTTTGATCCATTGCGATCACCCATGCACAGAGTGACATTCTGTTTCAGGTAGTAGTAGTCCTTGTTGGCATCGATGTTGTGTACGCCCCACGAGCTGACCTTCATATTGACGCGGTTGTAGCGCCGCCTTGTCGAGGCATCATCGTCGGTAAAGCAGATATCACCGTTGTAGGTGAATGTCTCGCTGGCATTCATCAGCTCGTTGATGTTCGAGCTGCCGCTGGCGCGTGTCATGGTGCGGCGTGCAGCAGCCTGCTGGTAGCTCTTCTCTGTGTCGTTCAGCCACTGTGCAGCAGCATCGGCCAGCATACCGCTGATGGCAGCTGTACGTGTCATCTTACCGGTCACCACTTGTGGATCGGTGGAGTTACCGTTTTCGTCGCTCTCACTGACGTACGAGGTGAAGTTCTCTTCAAACGGTTCCTGCATGAAGTAGTCGTTCGATCCCAGGATGATCATCTCGGCAAAGGGGGCATTCATGTCCATGTCCTCGTCGTCGGCTCTGGTTCTGGCCACACGCTGCATGTTGGCCATGCGCATCTTCATACGCTCCAGGCGTGGCGAGCTTTGTGCCGCTTTGGTGGCCTCTTCGCTGGTAATGTCAAACAGCTGCTCTATGTCGGTCTCTTCGAGTGCAAGCAGCGTCAGCAGAAAGGTCAGTCCGAACGCGCCGGCCTGCTCGTTAGTGGGGTTAGTGAGACATATGTAGCCACCATCCATGGTGAGTCGTACTGCTGCCTTCATCACCTCGGGGTCTAACGCAGCCATGTTGTCGAACATGCTACCCGACAGTATCACCATGCGGGTGTCGGCATCAATGCTGGCCGTGGTTTTAGGCAGTCGCTTCACGAGCGATGCACCGGTAGTACCCTCGTCGAATGTGCCAATCACGGCAGTGGGTACGTCGGCTGTCACCAGCACGCCCATCCCGTCGATTGTAGGCTCTTTAGCCTTGTTGGATTGCACACCGCTCGACACGTCGGCCACGATAGGATTATCGTTCTGTACACATGATGTGGTACTCAACCCTGCTACCATTATCAGAGTGAGCATCAGATAATAAGGTCGTTTTGTTTTCATCTTCCAAATTGTATTAGGTTATTATATCTTGCCGCAAATATACGCACTTTTTTCCAAATTTACAAATGTTTTTTGATAAATATTAATTTTATCTGTCCTTTTCTTGCGTCCCTTCGGTAGCAAGAGCGGCAGGCACCTCCTCACTTCTTTGGCGATTTGAGCTTCTTGAGTTCAGCATCTGAAAGGACGGTGACACGACGGTTGGTGGGGTCGGTCATCACCTCTTGTACAATCTCGCTGACCTGCTGTTTGAGCTCATCGATAAACTGCTGGGCATCGTATTTCTGATGCTCGATGTCGCGTAGCTTTTTCTCCCAGATACCGGTGAGCTCACAGCTCTTAAGCAACTCCTCACGGATGAGGTCGATGAGTTCGATACCTGTGGGGGTGGCGATGAGGCGCTTGCGGTCGCGCTTGATATAATGGCGCTTGAAGAGTGTCTCGATGATGCCGGCACGGCTGGAAGGGCGCCCGATGCCGTTCTCCTTCATGGCGGCACGCAGGGTCTCGTCCTCCACAAACTTACCCGCGGTCTCCATGGCACGCAACAGCGATGCCTCGTTGTAGAAGGCGGGTGGGGTGGTCCACTTCTCGGTGAGGGTGGGCTTGTGGTCGCCGCTCTCGCCTTTGACGAAGGTGGGCAGCGTGCGCTCCTCGTCGTCCTGGGCTTTCGACTCCTCGGTTTCCTCCTTCTGTACCTTGCCCTGCACCACGCGCCAGCCGGGATCGAGAATCTCCTTACCGGTAACCTTGAACTCGACGGTGGCATCACCCTTGACCTCGCCCAGCACCGTGGTGGTAGAGAACTTACAGTCGGGCAGGAACGCACCGATGAAGCGACGCGCCACGAGGTCGAACACCTTGCGCTCGAGGTCGGTGAGGTTCTGAGGGATTACGCCGGTGGGGATGATGGCATGGTGGTCGGTAACCTTCGAGGTGTCGAACACGCGCTTGCTCTTCTTGAGAGCCTTGCCGCCAATGGGTTTGATGAACTCGGCATAGACGGCCATGCCATCAAACTTGGTCTGGTACAGGCCGTTGAGGGTCTGTGGACACTTGGGATAGATATCATCCGAGAGATACTGGGTATCCACACGGGGATAGGTGGTGTATTTCTTCTCGTAGAGGCTCTGTATGAGGTTGAGCGTCATCTCGGCAGAGAAACCGAACTTACGGTTACAATCGACCTGCAGCGAGGTGAGGTCGTAGAGTTGGGGTGGCTGTTCCTTGCCCTCCTTCTTCTCCACCTTGGTGACCGTGAAGGGCTTGCCCTCGATGGTAGCAAAGGCCTGCTCGCCCTCCTCCTTGCTGGTGAACTTGCCCTTGGTGGATGTGAAGGTGGTGTCGCGATACACGGTGGCGAGCACCCAATAGGGCTCGGGCTTGAAGTTCTCAATCTCTTTCTGACGGTTCACGATGAGCGCCAGGGTAGGGGTCTGCACACGGCCTATGGACAGCACCTGGCGGTTCTGACCGTATTTGAGGGTGTAGAGACGGGTGGCGTTCATGCCCAGCAGCCAGTCGCCTATGGCACGGCTGAGTCCTGCCAGGTATAGGGGCTGATAGTCGGCCTGGTCCTTGAGCTGGGCAAAGCCTTCCTTGATGGCCTCGTCGGTCATCGAGGATATCCAGAGGCGCTTGACCGGGCATTTGGCCTGCGCCTTCTGCATCACCCAGCGCTGGATGAGCTCTCCCTCCTGTCCGGCGTCGCCGCAGTTCACAATGCCATCAGCCTTCTGCATGAGGCTCTCGATGATCTTGAACTGTTTCTCAATACCCTTGTCGTTGATGAGTTTGATGCCGAACCGCTGGGGGATCATGGGCAGCTGGGTGAGTGCCCAGGGTTTACACGCCTGGGTGTAGTCGCCTGGCTCCTTGAGGGTGCACAGGTGGCCAAAGGTCCAGGTAACCTGGTAGCCATTGCCTTCCATGTAACCATCGCGCGAGCTGGTGGCGCCCAGTATTCTTGCTATATCCCGAGCCACACTCGGTTTCTCTGCTATACAGACTATCATGCTTCGTTATATTTTTCGTGCAAAGGTACAAAAATCTGTGTGATTATTAAACTTTTTGCGCGTTTTTTCGTCATTTCATAGAGATTCAATCACATTTTTATATATATGAAGAAACTAATTATTATCACTATCCTGATGACGATGAGTACTGTGATGCGTGGCGAGAGCCGTAACGTGTTTGTAGAGATGGGCTATGCCCCTGAACAGGTGGAAGCCAAGGTGAAAGCGGTGTTCCACGAGGTGTTCCGCGGACCCAACAAGGTGTATTTCGAGGTGGGCGACACGCTGGGCTATGTGAGCGATATCAAGAACCACGATGCCCGTACGGAGGGCATGTCGTATGGCATGATGATAGCCGTGCAGCTGAACGAGAAGGACATCTTTGACCGGTTGTGGCGCTGGAGCAAGAAGTACATGCAGCACCAGAGCGGTCCACGTAAGGGCTATTTTGCCTGGAGCTGCAAGACCGACGGCACCCACAATGCCGAGGGCGCTGCCAGCGATGGCGAGCTGTATTTCATCACCGCCCTCATCTTTGCCAGCAACCGCTGGGGCAACGATACGGGCATCAACTACAAGGCGGAGGCACAGCATATCCTGAACAGCATACAGCCCAGAGGCAACATGTACCTGATTGACCCCGCGACCAAACTCATTACCTTTACCCCTGATGGCTTTGGCAACCGGTTTACCGATCCCTCGTACCATATTCCTGCCTTTTATGAGGTGTGGGCCAAATGGGCTGACGACGGGCGTGCCGACTACTGGCGGGCGTGTGCACAGGCCAGTAGGGCGTTTCTGCATAAAGCCACCCATCCGGTGACGGGATTGAATGCGGATATGTGTCAGTATGACGGCAGTGAGATGCAGGCGCCCCGATGGCCGGGCATGCCACAGCCCAAGCCCGGTGAGAAGCCCCGTCGCAATGGCAGTAACAACTTCCGTTACGACTCGTGGCGTGTGCCCATGAACATCACCCTCGACTATGAGTGGAGTGGGGCCGATGCCGAGTGGCAGCAGCAGTATGGCGAGCGGATACAGAATTTCTTCTATGCCCAGGGCGTGGACACCTTTGTGGATCAGTATCGCACCGACGGATCGCTGCCTGAGGCCGATGAGATCCTGCAGGCTGGCGGCTTCAAGAAGCTGCGCCATAGCGTGGGACTGGTGAGCACGGTGGCGGCTGCCTCGATACTCACCAGGCACGACAAGCGTAAAGCCTTTGTCGATGCGCTGTGGCACTCGCAGAACGTGCCCTTCGAGGATGGCTACTTTGATGCCTACTACGACGGGCTGCTGCGGCTCTTTGCCTTCATGCATCTGAGCGGACAGTATCGCGAGATTGCTCCACATAAATAATGACAAGCCTCACCAGTGCGGTGGGGCTTTCATCATTTTTAGGTATTGCGGGTGTTCCTAAATAGTTGTACCTTTGCAGCCGGAAAAAATACTAAGGTAGAAAGATTACAAATATTTAGGAATACAGATGATGAGATTCAACACAAAACAGGTGTTGTGCACAGGTGTCGCTATGGCTTTTGGCGCACAGGTGGCTGCACAAACCGATCTGCATGATTCAATTAGTTTACATGAGGTAAAGATTGTGGGTAAGACCAAGGCGCGTAAGATGCATGAGCAGGCTTATGCCGTGTCGGTGGTCGACCTGGCCACCAAATACCAGACAGCCGCGCCGTTGCACCAGGTGCTCAATACCGTGACATCGGTCAAGATCCGTGAGGATGGCGGACTGGGTTCTAACTATAGTTTTGCCATGAACGGCTTCTCGGGTAATCAGGTGAAGTTCTTCCTCGATGGCATTCCCATGGACAACTTCGGCTCATCCTTCAACCTCGCTAATATCTCTGCCAACATGGCTGACCGTATCGAGGTGTATAAAGGTGTGCTGCCCGTTTATCTGGGTAGCGATGCGCTGGGCGGAGCCGTAAACATCGTGACACGTACCAATGCCAACTACCTCGATGCTACCTATTCTGTGGGCTCGTTTAACACCCACCGTGCGGCGGTGAATGGCGTCTATACTTCGAAAGGCGGGTTCACCCTGCGTGCCAATGCCTTTGCCAACTACTCAGACAATGACTACAAGGTGTGGGCACCGATGGTGAACCTGCAGACCAACCGTCAGGAGGGTGAGGCATGGGCTAAGCGCTTTAACGACGGCTACCAGTCGTATGGTCTGAAACTCGAGACTGGTATGGTACGTCGCCCATGGGCTGACTACCTATTAGTAGGTATCATCGCCTCTGCCGATAAGCGCAACGTGCAAACCGGCGCCACCATGGATGCCGTGTATGGCGGCGTGAAGAACCGCAGCTGGTCGATCATTCCCAGCATACGCTATAAGAAGAACGACCTGCTGTTGCCAGGACTCTCGCTCTCACTCTATGGCACCTACAGCATGGTGAACACCTATAATGTGGACTCGCTGGCGCGCCGTTACAACTGGCGTGGCGAGTGGGTGGAGGCGACCAAGGCCGGTGAGGCATTCCTGACCGATGCTACCATCCGTGAGCGTCAGTGGCAGGCCAATGCCAACCTGAACTACGTGATCAACGACCACCACTCGGTGACCCTGAACAACGTGTTCTCAGCCATCCGCAGAAAGAGCAATGATGAGATGTATCCCGACGACGAGATGAACAACGTGCCCCAGCAGCTCACCAAGAATATCACCGGACTGGGCTACCAGATACGCTACAACCGCTGGAACGCCCATGTGTTTGGTAAGATGTACCGCCTGTACAGCTCGACCTATAAGGTGATCGACCAGTTCAAGGAGACCCAGCGCTGGGACAAACTCTCTGGCCGTAAGCAGCGTTATGGCTATGGCGCCGCTGCCACCTACTACCTGCTGCCATCGCTCCAGGTGAAGGTGAGCTTTGAGCGTGCCTTCCGTATGCCCGAGGCTGTGGAGATGTTTGGCGACGGACTGGTGCAGAAAGCCAATCCCGACCTGAAGCCTGAGAGCAGTAACAACCTGAATGCCGGTTTGCTGTTTGACCAGACGTTTGGCGACCACCGCCTGCAGGCCGAGGTGAACTACATTCATCGTGATACCAAGGACTTTATCCTGAAAGGGGTGAGCATGTCGAGCAATCCCACCACCAGCTACGACAATATCGGTAAGGTGCACACACGCGGCATCGAGGCCTCGCTGGGCTATGCCTACAAGCGCCAGCTGCATGTGAATGGTAACCTGACCTACCAGAATATCAAGGACAAGATGAAATACCAGCAGACGGAGAACACCTATGTGGGCGATGGCATCACTGAGAACATCACCTACGGACAGCGTCTGCCTAATATTCCCTACTTCTTTATGAACGGCCATGCCGACTACCAGTTCCTCGACCTGGGCGCCAAGGGTAACCGCCTCTCGCTGAACTACGACGTGCAGTATATCCACGACTACTATCTGTCGTTCACCGGACTGGGTGCCAAGGCCACCAAGAAGGTGATACCCGAGCAGCTGAGCCACAGCGTGGCTGTGGGCTATAGCTTCTGTAACGACCGCTATAGCGTGATGGCAGAATGTGACAACCTGACCAACGAGAAGCTGTATGACAACTACCGCCTGCAGAAACCCGGTCGCTCGTTCAACCTCAAGTTCCGTTATTATCTCAGTAAATAATCCTATTCATAGACGATACAATGAAACAGCTATTCCATAACAGTTTGCTGCTGACTGCGATAGCAGCTTTGACACTCACCTCGTGTGAAGACGACCTTGCCGGCGAGCAGGAAACACCCCATGCTCCCTATGTGCTCAGCCTGGGCATCACCTCGAGTGGTAACACCGCCTACTATGTGGTGACCACCGACAACCTCATGGAGGGCACCATCAATGCCGTGGGAAAAGGTATTGAGCAGAACGGCTATCACGACTATGAGCAGGGCGGCAGCAGCATCTTCTGCATTGGTGGCTTAGGCCTGACCAGCGCCACCGCTGTGGTGCGTGGCACCGATGGCCTGCTGAAAGAGCAGGGCGAGTTTGTGTTCGACAATTCGCTGAGTGGCTTCTGTCAGGTGGACGATGACACCATGGTGGGCCTCGAACTGCCTACCAACAAGGAGAGTGGCACCCAGCTCACCTTCTATACGGTGGATGCTCACAGTGCCGCCATACTGGGTAAGAACACCAGCACCAGCGTGGCACCTATCGACAGCATGGAGTGGCCCTCGGTCACGGGGATGATGTATAGCGGTGGAAACCTCTATGTGACCTATACCCCGATGAACACCACCACCTTTGAAACACCCTATACCGACACCTGCTATGTGGCTGTGTACAGCTATCCGGAGATGAAGTTCGTGAAGCTGATGAAGGATAGCAGAATGGGCCCTGGCGGTTCGTGGAACGCCTTTAACGGTCTGATGAAGGACGAGGGCGACAACCTCTATGTGATGTCGAACTCGGCATTGGCCAACGGCTATTCGCAGAGCACCAAGCATGCCGGTTTCCTGCGCATCCAGAAGGGTGCTACCACCTTTGATCAGAACTATTTCTTTGATTTCGAGGCGGCTACAGGTGGCTTGAAGCCTGCCCATGTGGCCTATGTGGGCAACGGACTGGTGTTTGCCGAGGTGAGCACGCTGAACCCACAGACCGCTGACGACCGTTGGAGCGACAAGAGCCTGAAATGCTGCATCATCGACCTGAAGAACCAGACGGTGATGGATGTGGAGGGTATCCCTGTGCATAATGGTAATGGCGGACGTCGCTTTGCCTGTCTGCACGAAGGTAACTATGTGTACCTGCCTGTCTCCACACCTGAAGGGGTGTATATCTATCGCACCGATGTAACCACCGGACGTGCTGAGCGAGGCGCTCGTGTGTCGACCACATTCGTGGGTGGATTCTTCAAACTCTGAACGCATCATTTTGTTGTTAAAATTACTGAATTGTTTGGCAAATAGGAGTAAAAGTCGTACTTTTGCTGCCGCAAGTAACTAAATAATCAGTATTAGATGACAAAATGAAACGTAAAACTTGCGATTTGAAACTGTTTGTTGTGGCAGTGGCTATGGTGCTGAGTACCATGGCCCATGCACAGCAAAAGGACAGTGAGATCGACTGGATGAAGGATTTCACCAGTCGGATCACTCTCAATGGTTATGCCCAGGCCGGTTGGAGCTACCAGGATGCCAACAGCCAGAAAACCAATGCCTACAACCTGAAACGTACCTTGCTATGGGCAAAGGCAAGGATCACCGACCGCTGGTCGTTCCTCTTTATGCATGATTTCTCGAGTGTGGTGCAGGAGTTCTATACCGACTACCGGTTGACGAACGGACCTGAGATGACCGTGAGGTTCGGACAGTTCAAACACGCCTTCACCATGGAGAACCCCATGAGTCCCACCCAACTGGAACTGGTGGATGTCTATTCACAGGCGGTGCTCTATCTGGCTGGTGAGGGGCCCGACCCCCTGAACGGCGTGAACTATGGTCGTGACATGGGACTGCAGCTGTATGGCGACCTGGCCAAGGGCGTGGTGCACTACGAGCTGGCGCTCATGAGTGGTCAGGGTATCAACCGGAAGGACCAGAACAATCAGAAAGACTTTATTGCCAAGTTGGAACTGCGCCCCGTGCAGGGCTTCCGTGTGGTGGCATCGGGCTATCTGGGAACAGGTAATGCCGTGGGCACTGCCAAGTGGAACCCCGATATAGCGGTGGGCGATAACTACAAGCGTAACCGCTACAGTGTGGGTGCCGAGTATAAGACGCTGGCCTACGCTGGCGGCAAATACAAAGAGGCGCGCCCTGCCTCCATCCGTGCCGAGTGGCTGGGTGGCCAGGACGGCAAGGTGGGCAGCCGTGGCGGCTATGTCACCACCTGTATCCCTGTGGTGGATGCCCTCGACATCGTGGCCAGTGGCGAGACCTATGACCGTAACACCAAGGTGGACGGCTGGGATCAGACCAATCTGACGGTTGGTGTGCAGTACTGGTTCTATAAGAAATGCAGAATGCAGCTGCAGTACACACGTTGCATGTGTGGCAGCGAGATAGGTAAGGATTACAACTGGCTACAGGCGCAGATGCAGGTAGCGTTTTAAAAAGGGCGCGTTATGATTATCAAGATATTATTTACAGTGATATTCCTGGCGGTGATGATCGGGGTAGGACTCTACACCCGTAAGCAGGCCAGTAGTGTGGATGGGTTTGTGCTGGGCGGTCGTGCCGTGGGGCCCTGGCTCACAGCTTTCGCCTTCGGTACCAGCTATTTCTCTGCGGTGGTCTTTGTGGGCTATGCCGGACAGTTTGGATGGAAATATGGCTTGTCGAGCGCCTGGATCGGCATTGGCAACGCCATCATCGGCTCGTTGCTGGCATGGCTGCTGTTAGGGCGCCGCACCAAGCTGATGACGCAGCATATCGAGAGTCGTACCATGCCCGATTTCTTTGGTACCCGTTTTAATGACCAGGGCTTGCGTGTGGCAGCCTCGATTATCGCCTTTGTGTTCCTCATCCCCTATACCGCAGGCGTGTATAAAGGTATCTCCACCCTGTTTGAGATGGGATTTGGCATTCCTTACGAATACTGTGTGGTGGTGATGGCTATCCTCACGGCTGTGTATGTGATCCTGGGCGGCTATAAGGCTACCGCCATGAACGATTTTATACAGGGCATCATCATGCTGTTTGGTATCGTGGCTGTGATCATTGCCGTGCTGAATGTGCAGGGGGGCCTGACTGTGGCAGTGGCCAAGTTGGCTGATCTGCCATCAGATGCCGACCCTCTGGTGAATGGCGGTTTTGCCTCGTGGTTCGGACCTGATCCTTGGGGCTTGCTGGGCGTGGTGGTGCTCACCTCGTTGGGTACCATGGGCTTGCCACAGATGGTGGGTAAGTTCTATTCCATCACCGATGAGAGCGCCATTAAGCGTGGCACTGTGATCTCTACCGTGTTTGCCTTTATCGTGGCTGGTGGCTGCTATTTCCTGGGTGGTTTTGGCCGACTGTTTGGCACACCACCCATGCTGCCTAACGGCAAGCTGGCGTTCGACTCGATTGTGCCCTCCATGTTGGTCACACTGCCCGATGTGCTCATTGCCCTGGTGGTGCTGCTGGTGCTGAGTGCCTCGATGTCGACACTCGCCTCGCTGGTGCTCACCTCGAGTTCTACCATGACCCTCGACTTGATCTATCGGGACAAGAAAGCGCTGCCTGGTGAGGTGGAAGAGGGCGAGATCAATGATATCGTGTCTGAGCGGATAGAGCGTCGCAAGGTGATCGTGATGCGTGTGCTCATCATGTTCTTTATCGCCATCTCGCTGCTCATAGCCCTGAATCCGCCTACGTTCATTGCCCAACTCATGGGTATCTCGTGGGGTGCGTTGGCAGGTGCTTTCCTGGCACCTTTCATGCTGGGACTCTATTCCAAGCGTGTCACCACCATGAGTGTGTGGGCTTGTTTTGTGTGGGGCGTGGGACTCACCGTGGTGAATATGTTTGTTGGCAACCCCATCAACCCCATCAACTGTGGTGCCATTGCCATGGTGGGCGGCTTCCCCGTGGTGTGGTTCGTGAGTCTGTTTACCAAGAAGCTGCCACAGCAGCAGGTGGACTCCATCTTTGAATGCTACAATAAAGAATAATAAGGATTGTTTATGAAGAAATCAATTTTAACCGTATCTCTGATGGCTGTCATCATAACCATGGTGGCGGCATCGTGTGTGAACAAACCCAAGGCTGCAGAGCAGACTGTTGCAGAAACAGTTGAGACTGCTGAGGCCCAGGCTGAAGAGGCGCAGAACGACAGTTTGGCACCCGACTTTGAGTTGCCGAACCTGCAGGGCTCTACCACTGCGCTCTCGGCGCTGCGTGGAAAATATGTGGTGCTCGATTTCTGGGGCTCCTGGTGTGTGTGGTGTATCAAGGGCTTCCCTAATATGAAGACCTATTATGCCAAATACAAGGACCAGATGGAGATTCTGGGCGTGGACTGTCGTGATACCGAGGAAGACTGGAAGGCTGCCGTTGAGAAGCACCAGCTGCCCTGGATGCAGGTGCGCTGTCCGGATGAGCAGCTGCAGGCCATCGCTGCCAAGTATGGCATTGAGGGATTCCCCACCAAGGTGGTCATCGATCCGCAGGGAAAAGTCCTGAAGACGGTGGTAGGCGAAGATCCTGCTTTCTACACCTATCTCGACACCCTGTTCAAGAAATAAAAAAACATCCCCGCCCAATCAAGTGGCGGGGATGCTTGTGTTTAGTAGGTGTGGTCGTCGCCTTGCAGCTCATCCTTGGTGATTTTCTGACTGTCGATGGCGCGCCAGGCATAGATGATATAAGCCAGGACGAAGGGAACCAGCAGCGATACCCAGAACATGGTGCGCAGGGTGAACGCACTGGCGCATGAGTTGGCCAGTGTGAGCGATGACTGCAGATCGGCTGTCGAAGGATAGTAGGCGGTGTGGTTCCATGCGCTGCACAGCAGCAGCGCCAGTACGGTGAGGACGGTGCCGATGCCTGCAGGCCAGATGCCACCCACATAGTGCTTGGAGACAATGGTCCTGATGATGCCAAAGAGCACCAGCACCACACCGATGACCAGCAATGCCAGCAGATACCACATCTCCAGAAAGTTGTTCAAGTACTTATAAGGCGCCATGTAGATGATGCCCTCGTCGTTATAGGCATAGCCATCCTTCATCAAGAGGTGTACCAGATAGGCCACAAAGAGGATGACGAACGGTACGGCGGCACCGATGAGACGCACACTGCCGCGCGAGCGGATCGACTCATCGGCCACGTTGTTCATGACGTAGAGGATGCCTAACACACGCGCCAGGAACACCACTGCCAGTCCGAATATCAGCACCCAGGGGTTGAGCAGGGCATCCAGACCATGACTGCCGTTGGCCCATGATGAGATGACGGGGGTGGCTGCCCATGTGTCGACCAGGTTGTTCTTGGCTACCAGAAAGTTAGACCCTTCGAAGAAGGTGGCTACCGCGCCGCCCAGCAGCAGTGGACCCACGATGCCGTTGAGGGTGAGGCAGAACTGGAAGGTGCCAGCGCCCAGGAAATTGCCTATCTTGTTCTGGAACTCGTAGCTGACGGCCTGTATCACAAAGGTGAACAGGATGATCATCCACAGCCAGTAGGCACCGCCAAAGCTGGTGGAGTAGAAGAGGGGAAACGCAGCAAAGAAGGCGCCCCCGAAGGTGACCAGTGTGGTGAAGGTGAACTCCCACTTGCGGCCTGTGGAATTATAAACCAGGCGGCGTCCCTCTTCGGTATAGCCTAATGAGCGGGCTACCGAGTTGGCACCCTGAACGAATAGCAGGAAAACCAGGAGTGCTCCTAACAATGAGACGATGAAGCACCAGTAATGCTGTAAGAAATCGTATGTCATACCTCAGGTCCTTTCTTGATTTGTTTAAGTAAGATGCTGATCTCTACCGCCAGCATGGTGGTGAAGAGGAACAGGAAGATAAAGAAGGTGATGGCCACGTTGGAGGCCTGGATCTCGCTGACCGAAGCCCAGGTGGGCAGCATGTCCTGGATGGTCCATGGCTGTCGTCCGAACTCCGCTACCAGCCAGCCGCACTCTGACCCGATATAGGCCAGGGGGATGAGGAGGATGGCCAGCACGTAATGCCAGGCGGGCAGGGCGGTGATGTCGCGCTTGCCAAGCAGCCACTTGGGCCAGCGATAGCTCACGGCCAGCATCACGGCAAAGAACACAATGAACAGACAGCCCACAGCCACCATGATACGGAACGACCAGAAGGTGATCCATACTGGTGGTACCACATCGTTCTTATCCTTGATATAGCCATAGCCAAAGTATTGGATGTGCTCGTTGAGCGTGGCCAGATAGGCGCTGGCATCTTCGCCAGTGGCCTTGGCCTGACGGTAGGCTGCCAGGGCTTGTATGGCTTTCTGACCACGTTCCATCTTCTCCTCGACAGAGGGTTCTGTGCGACCGTCGGGGGTGGTATAGCCATTCAGGATATCGTTGATGCCAGGCACATAGCCTTTCGGGTTGTTGGTGGCCATGATGCTGAGGGCATAAGGCACCTCGACACCCTCAATGAGTTTCAGCCCCTGCTCGGTGCCGCCGTCATAGAGTGCCTCCATCGCTGCCAGCTTCATAGGTTGCACCTCAGCCACGTCCATGCCGCTCTTATGGCCGGTGGCGGCTGCCAGCAGGGCGGCTGTCAGACCTACGCCTGCACCGATCTTGATACTCTCGAGCGCCAAACGGGTGTGGCGGCGCTTCAGCAGATACCAGCAGCTCACTCCTATACAGAAGGCGGCACCAATGATCCACGACGAGGTGACGGTGTGGCAGAACTTAGAGATGGCGAAGGGAGAGAGCGCCACCTCGGCAAACGATACCATCTCGTTGCGCATGGTGTCGGGGTTGAAGGCGCAGCCCACAGGATACTGCATCCAGGCATTGGCCACCAGTATCCACCAGGCCGAGATGGTGGCACCTAGGCCGGTGAGCCAGGTGGACGCCAGATGGAACCCTGGCGACACCTTCTTCCAACCGAAGTACATCACGGCCACAAAGGTGCTCTCCATGAAGAATGCCACGATACCCTCAATGGCCAGCGGGGCACCGAAGATGTCGCCTACAAACCAGGAGTAGTTGCTCCAGTTGGTGCCAAACTCGAACTCCAGGATGATGCCGGTGGCTACACCCATGGCGAAGTTAATACCGAAGAGCCGCTGCCAGAACTTGGCAGCTGTCTTCCAGAACGCATCGCGCGACTGATAGTACTTGGTCTCTACGATGCCCATGATGACAGCCAGGCCCAGCGTCAGGGGCACAAAGAGCCAGTGATAGATCGCGGTGAGCGCGAATTGGGCTCTCGACCAGTCAACAGTGGTCATGTCGATGTTGAGAAATAGGTTTTGTAGCATAATATTAGGGGTTTAATAATTTGGTCGCCACGTATTCGGCCTCGTGGCCATTGGCATGCTGTTTGAGGAAATTAGGGAAGAAGAATACCTTGAGGATGACGAAGATAACAAACAGCTTGATCAGGATGATGGCCCAGAGTGTCTTACCCAGTTTCATCGACCTGAATCCATCGTAATACAGATAGAATACCCGCTTGAAAAAGTTGTTCTTTGTCATTCCCTTTGTCTTCGATTTCTGTGGCAAATATAATGCTTTTACGGTTACTATCCAAACAAAATAGGTTTTTTCTTTTGTTATTTCAATTAAAAGTCCTAATTTTGCACCCGATTAAATATTTGGATAAGATTATGAATAAGAAATTTTTGATACCCCTCATTGTCGTTATTTTGGTACTTGTTGGCGCTGCTGCGTGGTTGTTTTTGAATCTTCAGGAACAGAAGCAGGTGGTGCAGGATATGCAGGAACTGGCAGAACTCGACAAGCAGGAAATGGAAAATGAATATGAGCGTTTCACCATGCAGTATAGCGAGATGAAAACGCAGATTAATAACGACTCCATCATCGCACAGCTCACTCAGGAACAGATGCGTACCCAGAAGTTGCTCGAGGAGCTGAAACAGGTAAAGGCCAGCGATGCGCGTGAGATTGCCCGACTGAAGAAAGAACTGGCCACGGTACGTGCCGTGCTGCGTGACTATGTGATGCAGATCGACTCGTTGAACCGTTTGAATCAGAACCTGATGGCAGAGAACTCGCGTGTGAACGCAGAGCTTAGCGAGCGTAATGCCCAGGTGGCAGGCCTGAACAGCGAGAAAGCCTCGCTGTCGGAGAAGGTGGCCATTGCTGCTCAGTTGGATGCTACCAATATCCAGCTGCAGCTGCTCAACAAGCGTGGCAAGGCTGCTAAGAAACTGAAGGACTGCAAGCAGATGCGTGTGAGCTTCAGCATCACCAAGAACGTGACTGCCTCCAATGGCAACCGCACCATCTATGTGCGTATCCAGAACCCTGGCGGCAATACCCTGAATGGTGGTGGCTCTTTCAGTTACGAGAACCGTACCTTGGAGTGCTCGGCTAAGAAAACCATCGAGTACACGGGTGAGGAGACCCCAGTGACCGTATTCTGGAATATGAACCAGATGCTGGAGGCTGGCGACTATCGTGTGAGCATCTTTGTGGATGGCAATATGATAGGAACGAAAACATTTGCATTTAAATAGTTGGACATGAAAAAAACTGTTGGAATCTTGCTGCTTTGTGCAGCCGCTGCCCCGGCAATGGCTCAACGGGTGTTGAGTCTTGATAGTTGCCGACAGATGGCTTTGCGAAGTAACAAGCAGCTGGGTATTTCCAAACTGAAACAGGATGTGGCTGAGAATATCCGTAAGTCGGCCCGCACCAAGTACCTGCCCCACGTGAGTGCCATAGGTACCTATGAGTTTACCAGCGAAGAGATATCCATTTTGAACGATGGGCAGAAAACGGCCCTGGGTGGTCTGGGAACCACCGCTGTAGGTACCCTTCAAACAACCTTAGGTCCACTGGTAGGTTCGCTGCCTGCCGCTGCCCAGCAGAAGATGGCGCAGGATATGGCGCAGGTGGCACAAGGTCTGAACCAGCGTGGCAGTCACATCGCTGATGCTTTCCGCACCGACACGCGTAACATCTTTGCGGGTTCCATCCTGGTAACGCAACCTGTGTTCATGGGTGGTGCCATCGTGGCGATGAACAAGATGGCAAACCTGAACACCGAGATGGCAAAGAACGCGATGACAGCGCGAAGGCACGCCACACTCTATCAGATTGACCAGGCTTACTGGCAGGTGGTGTCTCTCAACCATAAGAAACGCCTGGCAGAGAGCTATCTGGCACTGGTGAAGAAGTTTGATAGCGATGTGCACAAAATGATCGATGAGGGCGTGGCTACCCGTAGCGACGGTCTGAGTGTCGATGTGAAGGTGAACGAGGCAGAGATGATGCTGACCAAGGTCAATGATGGTTTGGTGCTCTCCAGAATGCTGCTCAACCAATTGTGTGGCATACCGCTCGACGAGGCTGTGGTCCTGGCCGACGAGCAGAAGGATCATATCGCTGTGGTGGAGCTCACCCCACAACTCGATGTCGAGAAGGCGTTGGACTACCGCCCGGAGTTGCGTATGTTGCAGAACACGGTGGACATCAGTCGTCAGACCACCAATATGCTCAAGGCTGCCAATCTGCCTCAGGTGGCATTGATGGGCGGCTATGCCGTGAGCAATCCTAATGTGCTGAATGGTTTTGAGAAGAAGTTCGCCGGGTTCTGGCACTTGGGCGTCATCGTGCGTGTGCCGGTATGGAACTGGGGCGACGTGGCCTATAAGGTGCGTGCATCGAAAGGCGCTACTGCCATTGCCAGTCTCGAACTCGATGAGGCCCGTGAGAAGATTGAGCTGCAGGTGAATCAGGTGACCTTCAAGGTCGATGAGGCTAACAAGAAACTGACGATGGCTCAGAAGAATATCCTGCGTGCCGATGAGAATCTTCGCACCGCTAACCTGGGATTCCAGGAGGGTGTGATCAGTCCTACCGTGGTGATGGAGGCTCAGACAGCCTGGCTGCAGGCCCAGTCGCAGAAGATAGATGCAGAAATAGATGTTAAACTTAGTCAGGTTGACCTGCAGAAGGCCCTTGGCACATTAGAATAAAGAGATTATGACAGAACAAGCTAAGCGTCAGCATAACAACATACTGCTTGCTATTTTAGGTTTTGCAACCGTTGTGATTATTGTGGCATTGATTGGATTCTTTGCTTTGGGGCGTGACCCAGAGATTATCCAGGGACAGGTAGAGGTAACAGAGTACCGTGTGTCCAGCAAGGTGCCTGGTCGTATCCTTGAGCTACGTGTGAAAGAGGGCGATTACGTGAAGGTGGGCGATACGCTGGCCATTCTGGATGCCCCCGAGGTGCGTGCCAAGATGGAGCAGGCCCAGAGTGCCGAGAGTGCTGCTGCGGCCTTGGAGCTGAAGGCGCAGAATGGGGCTCGCAAGGAGCAGATTCAAGGCGCTTTCTCTGTGCTTCAGCAGGCTAAGGCCGGACTGGAGATTGCTGAGAAATCCTACAACCGTGTGCAGCGATTGTTCGACGAGGGCGTGATGAGTGCCCAGAAACGTGATGAAGCCTTTGCCAGCTATAAGGCGATGGAGGCCCAGGTAAAGGCGGCTCAGAGTCAGTATGACATGGCTGTGAATGGTGCCCGTCGCGAGGATAAGTTGGCTGCTGCCGCCCAGGTGGGCCGTGCCAAGGGGGCTGTTAACGAGGTGAGCTCTTACATTCACGAAACCGTTCAGGTGGCGCAGATGGAAGGCGAGGTGTCGGATGTTTATCCCAAGGTAGGCGAGTTGGTAGGTACTGGTTCGCCCATCATGTCGATTGCGGTGATGCAGGATCTGTGGGGCACTTTTAATGTGCGCGAGGACCAGCTCAACGGTATGCAGGTGGGCAGTGTGGTTAATGCCTATGTGCCTGCATTCGATAAGACCATCAAGATGAAGGTTTACTACCTGAAGGACCAGGGCTCGTATGCTGTGTGGAAGGCCACCAAGGCTAACGGACAGTACGACCTGAAGACCTTTGAGGTAAAGGCCCGTCCTGTAGAGAAGATGGATGGTCTGCGTCCAGGCATGAGCCTGATTATCAAGTAGTATTTAGACAATTAAAGAGCTGGAAAGTTGAAGTACTTTACGCTGATATGGGAGATCGCTTTGCGCGAGATGAAGATTCTGAAAAAGAATCCCATGTACGGCTTCTGTATGGTGGCGCTCCCGCTGGTAGTGATATTCTTCTTTACATCGTTGCTTGACGAAGGCGTTCCGCAAGAGCTGCCTGTGGGGGTGGTTGATCTCGACAATACCTCTACTACCCGTGCGCTTATCCGTAAGCTCGATGGCTTTCAGAACTCGCAGGTTGTGGCGCATTTCCCATCGGTTGCCGAGGCGCGTCATGCCATGCAGGAGAACGAGATCTACGGTTTCCTGTACTTCCCTGAAGGAACCACCCGTAAGCTGATGGCGGCCCGTCGCCCTCAGGTGTCGTTCTATTATAGTAATGTGTCGTTATCGGGTGGCTCGATGGTGATGAAAGATCTGAAAACCGTTACCACCCTTGGTTCTGCTGCCGTAGGTATGGCCACGCTTCGTGCCAAAGGATTCACCGACCAGCAGATCCAGGCTTTTTTGCAACCCATCCGTATCGACCTGCATCAGGTGGCCAATCCATGGGCTAACTACAATGTGTATCTCTCTACGGTATTTGTACCAGGTGTGCTCATGCTGTTCATGTTTCTGATATCAGCCTATTCGCTGGGCATGGAACTGAAGTTCAATCGTGGCAAGGAGTGGATAGAGAAAGCGCGTGGAAATATCGTGGTGGCCATAGTGGGTAAGTATCTGCCACATGTACTGATATTCCTGTCGTTGATGTGTTTCTACCAGTTCTACATCTATCATGTGCTGCATTTCCCACATGTAGGCGGGTGGGCGATGGTTATCGTGCTGACGGTGCTCAGCGTGTTCGGCTCTATCGGATTTGGTATCTTTGCCTTTGGCCTGATGCCCTCATTGCGTATGTCGATGAGTATCTGTTCGCTGTGGGGTGTGCTCAGCTTCTCGCTGGCGGGATCGGCATTCCCTGCCATGGGTATGGATGCCGCTTTGCAGGCGCTCACCTGGCTGTTCCCATTGCGCCATTATTACATGCTGTTCCAGATCACGGTGTTTAATGGCTATCCCTTAATTGATGCCTGGTTCCATCTGGTAGCGCTGATAGCGTTTACGCTGATGCCTTGGTTTGTTATCGGTAAGATTAAAAATGCGATGCTGACTTATGTCTATATTCCATAAAATCATACAGGCTGTTCAGGATGCCGCCTATATCTGGCGACAGGAACTGCGGCAGGTGCTCCGCGATGAGGGCGTGCTGATGTTCTGCATTATTGTGCCTTTGATTTATCCGCTGCTTTACTCGTGGGTGTATAATAACGAGACCGTTCGTGAGGTGCCTGTTGTGGTGGTCGACATGTCGCATTCGCACCAGTCGCGCCAGTTTATCCGTATGTGCGATGCGTCGCCCGATGTGAAGGTGATTAGTCATGCGGCTGATCTGGACGAGGCCAAAAGTCTGGTCAGTCGTCAGGTGGCAAAGGGTATCTATTATATTCCGGAGGATTTTTCTACCAAGCTTCATCGTATGGAGCAGGCCACGGTCAGCGTGTATTGTGATATGGCGTTGATGCTTACCTATAAGGCTATTTACCAGACAGCGATGGCTGTGAGCACCGAGATGGGTGCGGAGATGCAGGTGGCTCTGGCTGGTAACTATACCGACCGTGAAGATGTGATAACCGTTAGTCCGCTCGAGGTAGAGGAGGTGTCGCTATTCAACCCCCAGGGTGGTTACGGTTCGTCGGTTCTGCCTGCGGTGCTGATGCTGATTATCCAGCAGACGCTGGCGCTTGGCATCGGACTGGCTGCCGGTACAGCCCGCGAGTCGAATCCTGATGGCGATCTGGTGCCACTTCATCCCGCTTATTCGGGCATCTATCGGATTGTGTGTGGCAAGGCGCTTTGCTATCTGATGGTGTATGCTGTCATGGGCACTTATCTGGTAACGGCAGTGCCTAAGATGTTCAGCTTTATACAGATAGCACCATGGCAGAGCCTGTTGGCGCTGATGGTGCCTTATCTGCTGGCCTGTGTCTTCTTTGGCCTCACGGTATCGTGTATGGTGCGCTATCGCGAGAATGTCATCCTGCTGATGGTGTTCATCTCGCTGCCCTTGCTGTTTATGACGGGTGTGTCGTGGCCTCAGAGCAATATTCCTGGTGCTTGGCAGGGTGTGTCGTGGCTGTTCCCCAGCACGTTTGGTGTCAGGGCTTACCTTCGTCTGAACACCATGGGAGGCTCACTGGGTGATGTAACGACAGAGCTGCGTTGTCTCTGGACACAGGCTGCCTTCTATTTTGGCATGGCCTGCCTGGTCTATGGACATCAGTTACGCGAGACGCGTCGCCATAGCGAGACATCCAACAAATAAAAAAGTCTTTCTTATAAAGGTAGTTTCATCACGAATCGTGCACCTTTGGTGTAGGTGGTGTCGAGCACGATGTCACCATCCATATAGCGTGTCAATGCACGGGCTATCGAGAGCCCGATGCCAGTACCGTCGGTATACTCATCGAGCTGCACAAACTCGTTGAAGATATTCTCTGCTTGTTTGGCTGGGATACCAATACCGGTATCTTCTACGATATAGCTCACGTAGCCGCTCTCGCTGTCAATGTGGGCGCTGAGGGTGACATGGGGTTTCTCGCTGGGCGCCTTACCGTTGCGGTAGGCCAATGGGTGAGTGAACTTCTGGGCGTTGTCGAGCAGCAAGGTGAGGGCCTTGATGGCTGCCTTGAGGTTGGTGTTGATGAGTACCGAATCAGTGCGCGCCCCCAGCTGAAGTTTGAAGTCGAGGTGCTTGGCACTGCTGATGCCCGACTGCTGGACAGCACGGTAGGCCACTTCCGAAGTCTTCACCTTATCCACCCGTTCGGCATGCTGGTGACAGTTAACCATGCTCAGGTCGAGCATCTTGTCAACCAGTCGGGTGATACGCTCGCTGTTTTCCACAATCTTACGACTGATGGACTGCAGTTCCTCGCTGTTAATCTCGATGTCGGGAGCTGCCAGCACCTGTGCAAAGCCCGACAACACGTTGAGTGGTGTACGTACCTCGTGCGATATCTGTTGGATAAACTTGGTCTTCATGCGCGACGACTCCTCGGCACGTTCGTTGGCACGCAGTAACTGCTTGTTGGTTTCGTTCAGTTTGTTATACGCTTTGCGACGCTGTATCAGATAGAGATGCAGCAGGATGATGAGTACCAGACTCACCCCAAGCACCCATAGCATCTGCTGGTGAGTCAGCTGTGCCCGCTGTTCAGCTATCTGGCGGTCCTTGCCTTCCGTGTCGTAGACCATTGCCAGCAGGTCGGCATCGATAATCTTCTGTCGGGTGAGCGCAGAGTCGTACACGGTGGCTATCTGTGTGGCTACCCTCAGTGCTGAGTCTTGACGGCCTGCCTGCAGGTTTACAAAGAATTTGGGAATCATGAATCGGCCAATGTTCTCCAGATCGGCTTCGTAACCACTCTCGTGCATGTAGCTGTCCAGTTTGGTATAGTTGCGTGCGGCCTCCTCATAACGATGGGTGGCCTGCAGGTATCGACAGCTGTTGATGATGTTTCTGGTCTGTTTCGAGGTGTTCGTCGACAGGTAGTGGGCATAGCATTTCTCTGCGTTGATGGTTTGCCCCTTGGCATTATACCACATGGCACGCGTGTAGTTGATGTCGGCCTTCATCTCGTCGATATATACGGAATCAGCTTGTGGATGAGCCAGCGCTTTGGCATAGAGGGTGTCCTGTCGCAGCAGCCATGGCTCTACCTCATCCAGCATGCCACGTCGCATATAGATGGTGGCGATGGCATTCATGGTTTTCTGGCATTCGCGCAGGTCAAGGGGACCATCGAATTTTGCCAATCGCTGGCGCATGCCTTCCAGACTCTTATTGAAATGACGTGCTGCCTCAGCGTTCTGTCCCAGGAATAGCTGACATTCGCCAATAATCTGTGCGATGTCGTGGTGGTTTATGAATGATGGCTGGCCTGCTGCCACCAGTTTCCTGTTAACGATATAGGCCTGTCGCAGCGCACGGTCATAGCGGCGCATCTCTCGTAGCAAGCGCACATAATCCTTGTAGGAGTAGGTGTATGCCTCTATGTCAGCCTGTGTATGGAGACTTCTGACATCGATCTTTGCCAGTTTGTAATACAAGTTGAGTGAGCTACGGTACTGTCCAGTCAGGTTGTAGGCGATGGTCTTGTAGAAGATCACCTTCACCTCCGACAGGTCACCTGTCTTTGCAAAACTGTCGCACAGTTCCAACACCCGTGGCCAGTTACGAGCGTCGCCTTCAACAGATACAATTGAGTCGGCCTCGTTGTAGCCATCAGCATTGGTATAAGCAGTATATTGTTTCTTTGAACAACCGGCAGTTATACAAGTAGCTAAAATAATGATAATCAGATAATTAAAGTGCTTTATCATCCTGAACGTTTTAATTTAGGCTGCAAAATTAATGAAAAAAAACGAAATATTCGTCATTTTTTCTCTTTTTTTTGTATTTTTGCAAGCAAAATATGAATGATTCTATGATATGAAACAGTTAATGACGTGTTTGTTGGCCGTGCTTTGCCTGTCGGCCTGTGGTCAGAGTCCATTTGAAGTCGATGTGTTTAAAACGAAGAGTGGTAAGGATGTCCGTTTTTATGCATTGGTGCATGCCAGCATCCGTATCGAGTATAATGGTTATGAGATTGTGGTCGATCCCGTCAGGAAGTTAGGTGGTCGCACCATCGACTACACGACTATGCCTAAGGCTCACTATCTGTTGGTAACCCATGAGCATGGCGACCATTTCGATCGTGAGGCTCTTAAAGTGCTGACGGGCGATAACACCCGCCTGGTGATGAACCAGCGTTGTGTCAATCTCTATGGTGCTGGCGAGGCCATGGCCAATGGCGACACCAAGCAGCTCGCCCCTGATATCACCCTCCAGGCAGTGCCTGCCTATAACATCACCGAGGGCCGTCAGCAGTTTCATCCCAAGGGTCGCGACAATGGCTATATCCTCACCATCGACGGACTGCGCATCTATATCGCTGGCGACACCGAGGACATTGAAGAGATGAAGGAGGTTGCCGACATCGACATCGCCTTCATGCCGTGCAATCAACCCTACACCATGACGCCCGCCCAACTGCGCCACGCTGCCGAAATGGTGCGTCCCCGTGTACTCTATCCCTACCACTACGGCGATACCGACCCCAACGCCATCATCGAAGCGTTGGAGGGACTGGATATCGACGTAAGGATTAGGAATTTCCAGTAACCCAAAGGTTACCCTACAGCATCGTCACCAGCGATGTTGTCGAGTTTTTCTTCTCCTGCAGGCGAAGATGGAAGGTCTTCGCCTGTGGATGCCGGTGTAGCCTCATCGGCAACGGGTGCTGGGGCAGCCGCCTCGGCATCGGCATTGCTAAGGGTCTTCGAGGGGTTGAGATGGCGCTTGCGCGGCACCTTCTGCTTCTCCAAGGCACGCACCTCAAAGGGCAGGTCATCCACTTCCTCTGCCTTAATCACCACTTTCATCCCCTCAAAGGCATAGTGCTCTGCCAGGTCGATGATGTCGGCATCACGCAGGCGGATACACCCCTCCGAAGCACGTCCGGGCACACTCTCCGCATTGTTGGTACTGCCATGGATGCCAATGCCACTGTGACCGGTCTTCAGACGCAGGAAATAGTCGCCATACGACTTGATGCTCCCACGGCCGTCGCCGAAGTCATGCTCCCAGGTAGAGGCATCCTTGATTTCAGTGATGCTGAAGGGGTCGTCCATCGTGCAATGGGGCGTGCGCATGTCGCCGCTCTCCGTCTTCTGTCCTTTCTTCAACGAGAAGCAGGCGTCGTAGCGGGCCACCATCACCGTATCGCCGTCCACAGCCTCATACACATAGAGGTAGTAGTCTTTCTTCGACATCACGATAAAGCAGTTCTTCTTCTCCTTCACCATTTCGGGATGGCTGATACTCTCGTCGCCGACGATTCTGATGGCCTTCTTGCCATAGTCATCCACCACGGTCTCTTTCACCTCATCGCCCGAATACGAC
>JAEEGK010008114.1_pt1 | contig 24857 bp, 12 predicted proteins | sample 8958771 | NCBI WGS metagenome assembly JAEEGK01 (sample SAMN16246547, study PRJNA631951) | gut metagenome | biome: gut microbiome; feature: rumen; material: SC-attached | host: Bos | place: Iran: Karaj | collected 2018-10
CAATCCCCAATCCCCAATCCCCAATTTATTTTTACATAAAAATAATTTAAGTTTTAAAGAAAAAATACAAATTCTTTCAACAATATCATCATTTTAATATTTCCAATTTTAAAAATAAAATAAAAATTAAAATATTAAACTTAAATATTTTTTTTGAATTTTAAAAATAAATATTATATTAATAAAATTATGGCTTTAGAATCCACAACTTTAAAAATTTGTGAATATTTTAATGATATTGGAATATTAGATTATGATAGTGTTAATAGTTTTTTATCACTTTATTCAGAAATTGGAAATAAAAATAATTTTAGCAACCAAAATGATATTTTAAGAAATTCAATATTTTCATATATGAGAATAATTTCTGAAAATGATACATTATTATTTGAATTTTCAAAAAGAATTTTAAATTCTTTTTTCAATTTTCAATTAATTTCAAGATATAAATCAGTTAAAGCATTAAAATCTATTTTAAATATTAGATTAAAAAATATATTGATTCATTTTTTTTTTAGACTAATAAGAACAAAAGGTAAAAAAAGTTATAGATATTTAATGAAAAATTATAATCCAAAAAATACAAATTCATATTATGATAAAATAACTCAAATTATAAATACAGAAAATTTAAATTATCCCAATGATAATTTTATAAATTTATTTCAAAATCAAAATTATAATTTTCATAAAAAATCAAATACTGAAAATAATGAAACTATAAACTCAAAAACATCAAGAGAAAATTTTATTGATAATTTAACAACTGAAAAAACTATTAATTATCCTATGAAAAGAGAAAATTATAAAGCAAAAATTATTAAAACAGTTTTTCCAAAAGAGAAAAATTTATTTGAATTAAAAAAAGAACAAGAACAAATAAAAAGAAAAAATAAAATAAATTATGATTCACAAATAAGGAAAACAAATTATAATAAAATAAAACAACAATATCTTAATGATGAAAATCAAAATTATTATAGATATTATAGTAAAAATGATTTAAAAAATCAAAGAGCAAAATCTCAAAATACTTCAATAATAAATTCAAAAATAAAAATTCCAAATGAAGAAAATATTTCTGAAAATCATAAAAGATATAAAATTAATATTCCTTTTAAAAAAATAAAGGCAAATTCAAATGATAAAAAAAATGAAAAAAATTTAGATAATGATGATATTAAAAATGGAAATGAAATAATTAAAAGTAATGTTATTGATAGATTATATAAGAAAGAAATGTTAAAAATGAGAGAAAAAAAAATGAAAGAGAATATTGAAAAGGAAATAAATAAAAAAAAAGATATTATTGATTGGGATAAAATTAATTATGAAAATAATGTAAAATACACTGAAAATATATATAATGAAAAATCAGATAATATATTAAATAATAATTTAAATGAAGATGAAAATGAGGATAAAAAAAATTTGAATGAAAAAGAAATTGAAAATAATTTAAATGAAAATGATATAAATAATAATAATGAAGAACCTCAATTTCTTGATATACAATCATTATCGTCTGTAATATTAAGTCCAAATAGAAATGGAAGTTTAAAACAAATTGAAGAAATTGATAATTATAATCAAAATATTAGTAATCAAAATTCAATAAAAGATATAAAACAAGAAAAAAATATTAATTCAATTAATTTTGATATTGATAATTTTCATTCAAATTCAATTAAAGAATTATTAAAGGATGAAACAAAAAAATAAAATATTAATTTTAAATTATTTATTTTATAATTATTATTATTATTTTAAAAAGCAAATAAAATAAAAAATAGAAAATAAAAAATTTATAACAATCCTATAAATAATACTAAATTAAAAATATATTTTTTATGAATATTATTTAATTGATAATTTAATTATATTTTAATGTCAAATTCTAATTTATCAGAGAAAGAAATAAATGAATTAAATCAATCAATTAAAATTATTGTAGGAGAATATTCATCAAAAAAAGAATCAATGGAAAAATTAAAACCAATTATAATAGAATATAAAACAGACTATAATAATAAGATAAAATCATATCAATTACTTACAAAAAAAATAATTTCTTTAGAAAATTCGTTAGAAATTATTGAAAATAAAATAGTAAAAATTGAAAAGAAACAAAAGACTTTATTATTAAATTTAACAAATGATTGTTATCATCATTTAATTGATATTTCTGAAAATATAAATAATAAATTTAAATATGAAACTTTATCTATTTTTTTAAAACTATTAACAATAAAATTTTATAATAATCCAAATGAAGGAATTTTAATTTTTAAAAATGAATATGAATTAAAAAACCTATTACAATATTTAAATGAAGTATATTCAAATTTTGATAAATATAATATTCAGAAATATAAAGATTTCTTTCTTTTATACCAAGAAAATTCAAAAAAAAATTATGAATATCCTTTTGATTTTTTATTTGAATTCATAGGAACAATTTTTGATAAAATTGAATTAAAAAATTCATTATTAAAGAAAAAATATGAAATAAATAATGAAATAGAAAATAAAAATATGTTATTTTTGGAATTAAAAAAATTAGAAACTGAAATAAGACAAAATGATTCAATGTATCGTTCTTTAGGAATGTATAGAAAATATATTCATAAAATATTAGAAAAATATAAAGAAAGTAAAGAAAATTCTGATTTTGATTCATTAAAACAAATATTATTAACTATTGAAAAAACAAAAAATTTTGATGTTAATCAAAATAATTTTGATAATATGAGTTCATTATCAATGAAAAGTGAATATTCTTTTAGTGAAAATTCTTCGATTAATAATTTAAGTGTAAGTTATATTGTTTTACCAAGTGTAAATAATGGGATTGTTCATTTGGAAGAAAAAGAAAAAAAAAATGAAGACAAAAAAAAAATTAAAATTAAAATTGAAGAAGTTAAAATTAATTCAAATAATATAAAAAATAATAAAAATAATTCAAAAAATACAATTAATAATGATAAAGAAAATAATTCTAATAATAAAAATAATCAATCAACAAATAAAAAATTTATAATAGAAAATGACCAAAAATTTAGTGATAATATTGATGAAGAAAAAATAGAAAAAGAAAGTAGTTCATATCAACATTTAATTACAAATGAAAATATTGAAAATTCATCAATTAAAAATACAACAATTAAAAAAGAAGATAATACTAAAGAAGAAAAAAATGAAATTTTTAAAAAAATAAATCCAGAAAAATTAAAATCAAAAAATCAAAAAACTTTAAATAAACAACATTTAAGTAATACAAATTTAAATTATTTAGATAGAAGTAATTCAAAAAGACAATTCCCAAAAATATTTCGTCATATGAAAGGAGATGAGGGAACAAATTCAGAATCAATGTCTTTATTACTTCCAAATAAAAATCCAAAATTAATTGGAATTAATAATAAAACTTTAATTAAAGATTCAATATGTGATGAAATGATTGTTTCAAATTTTGGAACTAGGACAATTAAACCATCAAGAGGTGATTATATTAATGAATTAAATAAAAAAAATAATGTTATTAATTTTTATTTAAATCCTGAATTATTGAAAAAGAGAGAAGAATATAATACTTTAATAATTGAAAAGCCTATTGAAGCTTCTAATTGTTGTGTTTCATGTACATAAAATTAAAAACTAATTATTATAAATAAATTTGAATTATTATTACATTAAAAATATTTTAAAATTATTATTTTATTAGGTAATAGAAAATAAAATATTTTTAATATTAAAACAAATTACATAATTTTATTACAAATTCATTTATGTATGTATTTTAACTAATTTATTTAATTTTAAAAATTAATTTTTAATAAATGCAATCAGAAGAGTTACCACAAGGTTATATTTTTGAAAATGCATATCATAAAATAAAAGAAATAGTAAATGAATCAGACCAAAATATAGAACAATCAATACAAATATGTATTAATTATTTAAAAAGTTTAATATCACCAAATTTAGAACTAATTAATTTTCATAGTTATTCAAAAAATAATTTAGCGCAAGAATTTACAGAAAAAGGTGAATTTTACTATATAAAAGTAATACTTCAAAGTTATAAAATAATATATAAAGATAATCCAGAATTATTTGATGAGTTTATAACAAATGAAAACAATGACAACAAAACAATTTTTGAAATATCAATATTATTAAATACAGAATCAATGATATATATTGATATAATAGAATATTTATATCAATATTTAGCTCTTAATGAAAAAGTAATATATAAAATATTTTCAAAAAGAACAAATATATTTCATTTATGTGCAATAGAAAATTTAAAATTTCCAATAATTTTTTATTTTGAAAGATTAAAAAAATATTTCCCAAAAAATAATATATTAAATATAAAAAATAAAGCTGGTATTGCACCAATTCATTATGCAGCATATTATTCAAATAAAAAAATTGTAGATATTTTAATTGATTTTGAAGTTGATATTAATATAAAAGATTTAAATGGTGATACTCCTTTACATTATGGTATTAATAGTGGAAATTATGTTTTAGTTAAAAAATTAATAGTTTGTGGTGCTGAGAAAAATACAAAAAATAATAAAGGAATTTCTCCAAAAGATATTTGTATTCAAAATAATTATATTAATATGGGAAGATTATTTAATGGAATTTTTTGTCAAGTTCATTCTATTAAAAATAAAGAAAAAGATGTATTTTTTTTATTTTCAATTATTATATCAATCTTTATTAAATTTTATATTATTTTCCTTTATAATAAATTTAAATTGAAAGATAATTTAAATAAAAAATCATTAGTTCAATATTCATTTATAATTGATTTAATAACTTTGATTATAACTTTATTTTTTAAATATTTTGGAAAGAAACTTTATCTAGTTTCAGATAATTATAAAAAAAAATTTAAAGGTTATATGAGTAATTTTATAAAAAATTATCCTGAGGATGATAATAAATTAAGTCATATATGTTTTATTTGTAAACATGTTAAAAATTCTCAAATGAAACATTGTATTATATGTAAAGAATGTGTTGAAAAATGGGATCATCATTGTTTTTGGTTACATATTTGTATAAATGAATATAGTATGAAATATTTTATTTTGTTTTTATTTTTTTTAAGTTCTATGATTATTTTAGATATGATTATAATTTATCAATTTAATTTATTTTCATCTATTGTTTTTAATAATCAATATTATTTGAAATATTTTATTAGTTTAAGTGTTGCTAGTTTAGAAGGAATTTTTTTTGTTTGTTTAATTGGAATTTTACCACAATTAATTATTGAATTTTATTATAAATATATTAAAAAAAAAGAAAATCCAATTTCATTAGCTGAATATAATCAACAAAAATTAATTGAACAAGTTTAAAAATTAAATTAAATAATATTTAATTATTTAAAAAAAAATTATTTAAAAAATATTAAAAAAAAAAATTTATTTTTTTAAAAACAGAAATAAAATTTTAATAATTTAATTATTTAATAATCACTATAAGAATCACTTCCAGATTCATTTTTCTCTTCTTCTTCTTGATAAGCATTAGCATCTTCAGCTTGTAAATTCTTTCTTTCTAATTCATATCTTTCAATTTCTTTTAATCTTCTTTCTTCTTCTAATCTCTTTAATTCTTCTTCTTCCATAATTTTCTCAATTTGAATATGTGTTTTTAATTTAGGATAATAAAATTTATTTATTCCATCATTTCTAACTTTATTTAATAATTTTTCACATATTTCATAAAAGATATCAATTACTTCTTGATAATAATCAGTTTCATCTTCACCCCAATTTTTTTCATTTCTATCTGTTTTTATTTCATAATATGCAAAATATTTTCTTGAAATATAAAACATTAATTCACAAAATTCATATAATATCATTTCAGTATTAAAAACATTTTCTATATAATTTATTATTTCAATATTTCCAAAATCAATTGAATTTGCATTTATTGAAGTAACATATTTTTCTTTATGATGTAATGTTATTAATTCTAAAAATTCAATTTTATTTTTAAAAACTTCTTCAAGAATTTGATTTTTTTGAATTATATTATTATATAAAAATTTATATGTTATTGTTTTATCATAATTTTTATAACTTGATTTAAATTCAATTTCTGCTTTATATATATCATTAAATATTTCTGCTAAATCTTTTTTATGTAATTTTAAGAATTTTTCTAATTCCAAATCAAAATTTTTTAATCTTGGATCTACTATCATAACATTACTTAATGATGAATCTAAACTTTTTCTTTTTCCTCTATAAATAGTTTTAAATAAAGCAAATAAAGTTTTAACTTTTTGTTCAATTGTCATATCATAATTATTATAATATTTCAAATATGCAACTCTAATTAATAATTCATAAAAATGTCTCATTAAAATAATATTTTTAGAATTATGATAATCAAAATGAATATCAAAATCTTCTTTTTTTTCATAAGGAGGAAGATTATTAGGAGGAACATTAGTACCAAAAAGTAAAACATTACTTTGGTCCATTTGAGTTTTATATTTAATATCAAAATCATTTTTTTCTTTTGAAATAGCTTGATATAAATAATCATAAATTCTTCCTGGTTCATCTTTTTCTTTCAAAAATAAATTTTCAGGAACATAAAGCATAGAAATTCTATTAGGATAATTTTGATAAAATAATCTATCAATATCAGCTAAATTAAAATCAACTGTAATTAAACCACATTTTCTTAATAATTTCCAAAAACCTAATAAATCTAAACAGAAATATTGTTCATTATTATAAATACAATCATAATTAATTGGTTCTTCTTCTTTTTTTTTGTCTTCATTTATATTTTCTACATTAACATTCATTATACTTCCTTTTTGACTTGCTAAATTATTATTAAAAATACTTTTTGTTTCACTTATTGATGGAGTTGAAATTCCTAATTCAGCATCACGTAAATTTTCTCTTCCACATGCTATGAGATACATATGAGTAATTAATGATAAGTTTCTTAAAAGTAAATTATCTAATTCTTTTAAAGAATTTTTTATTTCTGGTTCAATTTCTATTAAATCAGATAAATCAATATGTATTTTTATTTCATCTATTGATTTTGCTATTCTATTTCTTTTTTCTTGAAGTGATTTTTCTTTTGCTTTTTCCTTCTTTTCTTCTGTATTTTCAGTATTATCAACATTATCATTTTTTGCATTTTTACTTTCTTCATTAATTGAATTTAATTCTTTAGTAGGATTCTTACTTATAGTTGTATTATTAGTATTAGGATTACTTTGTCTAAAAGTTCCAGTTCTAGTTCCTTTTCTACTTTTATTTCTTGGATTCTTAGGTTCAACTTCCTTTTTTTTTTCTTCTTTAGGCATTTTTTCTAATTCTTTCAATCTATTATATTCAGCAAGTGCTTTATTATCAACTTGAATATCTTCTTTAAAAGTTCCAATATAATAAGTTCTATCAGCATTCATTAAAACACCAAAACCTTCTTTTTTATTATTTTTCCAATAACCTTCATAAATACTACCATTAGAATAATAAAATTTTCCATAACCTTCTCTAATACCATTAAGCCATTGTCCAACATATCTATCTCTAAGAAATTTTTGTTCTCCTTTAGGTTCATACCATACATGAATACCAAAACCATTTTGATAATTATTCCTCCATTGTCCAGTATATTTCTCATTTTTATTATACCAAACCATATAACCATCACCTTCAATTTTATTATCCATCATTTGTCCATCATAAAAATTTCCAGTAGTCCATTTAATTCTTCCTTTCCCAGAAATAACACCATTAACCCATTCACCTTCAAGAATCATATTTCCTTGAGTTAATTTACCTTTACCATTCTTTAATCCTTTTTTCCATTCACCTTCATAAATAATACCATCGTTTGAATTATAAGTTCCAGGACCATCTCTTAATCCATTTAATAATGATCCAGTATAAGTAGAACCATCTGAAAATGTATAAGTTCCTGTTCCTGTTATTTCATTATCTTTCATTGTTCCTGTGTATACTGTTCCATTTGGAAATGTTATTGTACATGGTGATTGAGGATCTGTATTTGTTAATATACCATATTTTATGTTTCCTACGTATTTTACTTTGTTTTTAAATATTAATGTTCCTGGACCATTTATTGTTTCATACCATAGTTCACTGTCTGATTCATCTACTACTATTTTTTTGTGGTCGTATGATTTTAGAATTGAGTTTAATAAGGATGTTGATATAAATTTTTCTCCTGGAAGAAGTTGGAAGTCTTCTCTTGCTTCGGTTGCCATTTTTTAATTTTTATTTTTTTTTTTTTTTATGGGTTTTTTTTTATTTTTTTTTTTTATTTTTTTTTATCTTTTTTTATTTATTCTTTGTATAATTTTTATAAATTTTTTATTAATTAATATTATAATTTTTTATGATGATTTTTTATAAAATGATAATTGTGATGTGAAATTCAATTTTCTAACGTTTTTATCAGATAATAATAATATAAATTCTTAATTTCTAACTTTTAAAACATAAATAAAAGTAGAAAAATAACTATTTTATATTAAAATTGATATAAATCAATTGGAATAACCATTAACACAAAGAGAAAAAATGAAATCTATTTAATAAAATTATATATTATAATATCATATATAATAAACAAAAAATAATTATTTTCATTTCCCAAATGTTGATCTCCGCAAAACCAATTGACTTAACAAAAAATTTTCCATCAATTTCTCTCAAAAAAAATTTCCAATTTAATATTCAAAATTCATTAACAACAATGTTTAAAATTATAAATAATATTTTAACATATACTTCAAATAAAATTAAAACACCAACAATATTTGATTTGAATGTAAATCAATTATCAGAAACTGATTCAGAGAGTGATGATTCGGAGGAAGATTTTATAGGAAAAATGAAATTTGAAACATTTATAGAAAAAATTGTATATATTTTAGATTTTGATGATAATTTATTAATATTGTCATTGATGGTATTAGATAAATTTTTAACTTCAAAAATTATTTTATCTGAATCAAATGTTCATAAAGTTTTTTTTACTTGTTTAATGGAAACTCATAAATTTTTTGATGATAATACTTTTACTAATAAAGATTATGCTAAAATGTGTGGAGTTTCTGTTGATGATTTATTAAAAATGGAAATTTATTTTTTAGAATCTATAAACTTTAATTTATTTATTAAAGATGATGACTTTATAAAATATAAAAATAATTTTGATCAATTTAAAAAGCAATTTCTCTTTATATTTTGACTGAACAAAATTTATTTGAGTTTTAAAATATTAATATTAATAAATTTAATAAAAAGAGTATCATAAAATATAAAAAATGATTTGTGAATAGGTGTCATTTTTTATACGTGAGTAATGTATATATAAATATTAAATGAATTATATATAAAGCAATTCATTTATTAAATTTGAACATTATAAACAAATTAATTGATTTATTAAAATATATTTATTTAATTTAATAATTGTATATATGATTTAAAGAAATATAATAATCAAAAAATTATAATTAATTTTAAAATGATAATTTGTCATAATTTTTATTTGATATGAAAAAAATTGAATATTTCTTCTATTCTTCATACATTTTTTATATAAATAAAATTTATTCCTTTTATAAATCATTTTTTTTCATACTTTTTTTTTAATTGAATAAGCTTATCAATATTAATAAAGATATAATTAATTTTTTTATTTTTAAAAAAGAAAATGATTAATTTTTTATTACTTTTCATTTCAAATATAATATTAATCAAATCTGAAAAAACATTTCATCATTTTTCAATTCATGTAGATTATAATATAATAGTTAGATCAACAATAGCAGGAAGAAAAATTTCATTATTAAGAGAGTCATTAAATACAACAGTACAAATGATAAATTCTATTCTATTAGTTAAAAGTGGAGGAAAAATAGAACAATTATCAAATAATGTTTGTAATGAAAAAATTCCTTTTTTAAATGAATCATTATTAAATGGAGTTAATGCAGATTTTTTATTATTTCCTTATATTGAACTTGATGAAAAAAAATTTATGACACATAAAATTTGTATAAGAACAGATAATTCATTAAGACCAATTGTTGGTTATATAAAAATAAATGAAAGATTATTTGATTATAAAATACATAATCAAGATAATTTATCTTTATTATTTTTATATCATTTAACTAGACTTATTGGATTAAATTTAAAAGATATGAATACTATTTCATCTTTAAGAAAAAATAATAATACTCTTTTTTTTAATGATAATAATATTTATTTTAAGGAAAGTAAATTATTAAATGAATTAATTTTTAAAAGAGACAATAATGAATTTATGGAATTTGAAAAATTTAATAATGAATTTTTTCTCAATGAAAATTTACCATTTAATGATTATATGAAATTAAATGAAAATAATCTTTTTGAAAATAATTTAATTTCACCTTTTACATTTTCTTTATTAAATAGTTTAAATTGGTATTATGTTAAACTACCTTATTTAAAAATTGATTATTTCACAATGACATACAATTTAAAAGCATATATTATAAAAAATAACAATTTAAATCAAATTAATTATTGTTATGGTGATATTTTTACATCAAAATATAAAAATAAAGATAAATGTGATTTTTCAAATAGAGAATTTGAAACTGAAATTGTAATTGGAAAATTTCCTGAATTAAAAGATATAGATTCTCAAAATATTTTATTAATTAATCCATTAAATAAAATATGCAAAAATCCACAAAAAACAATATTTTTTAAATATATACCACATTATAATTATGAACAAAATATAAAGACATCATTATCATTAATAAATATCAAATTAAAAGAATTTATGTTTATAAATACACAAGATTTTAGTACAAGAAATTATTCTCCTTTATGTATAAGAAAAAATTTAGAATTATCAAATTCAATAAGAACATATAATAAAAATGAAGGAAATTTACTTTGGTATAATCCAGCACATAAAAAAAGACATCCAAATATATTATTTCCATATGAAAAATATAATCATTTTTTTAATCATTCTCAAATGACAAGAAAAGATTTATTATATAAAAATTTTAAAAGAATGAATCAAAATTTTCCAAATGATTATAATTTTATGTCAGAAACATTACAAAGTCCTTTAGATAAAGAATTAATAAATAAAAAATTCCATAATTATATTCCAACAAAAGATAATTTATGGTTAATTAAACCACAAGGTTCAACAAGAGGAAAAGGAATAAAATTTTTAGAAGATAGTAGAGATATACATAATTATCAAATTGTTACTAAATATATATCAAATCCTCATTTAATTAATGGTAAAAAATATGATTTAAGAATATATTTATTTGTTACTGGACATAGACCTTTAAAAATTTATATTTATGATGAAGGACTTGCTAGAATTTGTAGTGAAGAATATAATTTAGATATTACAAATTTAAAAAATTTATATATTCATTTAACTAATGTTGCAATTAATAAAAAAAATCCTCATTTTAAAAAAAATGATATTTCAAATGAAGAAGAAACTAATATTTGGTCATTAACAAAATTAAAAGAATATTATAAAAAAGAAGGAAAAGATTTTGATAAAGTATTTAAAAAAATTCAAGATATTGCAATTAAATCAGTTATAGGAATATCAAAAACAGAAATTGAAACAGAAGATATTAAAACTGAATATACAATAAATAATGAAAATTTATTTGAATTATATGGAATGGATATTTTAATTGATGAAAATATGAATGCTTGGTTAATTGAAATTAACTTAAGTCCAAGTTTAGGTGCAGTTGGATATTATGAAGAAAAATTAAAAAGTAAATTATTTACTGATATGTTTAATATTCTTGGTTTTAAATTATTTTCTCATGTTGATTATGAACCTTTAGAAATGGGAATTAAATATGATAATTTTGTTGATGAAAATGTAAATGAAGCTTTATGTGAATTTGAAAGAGAAACTGGAGGTTTTATTAGAGTTTTCCCTAGAAAAAATAATATTGAATATTATAAACCTTTTTTCCAAGGATTTATTTGTGAAGAAAATTCTAAATTATGGGAAATTATGGAAAAAAATGATGATTTTTAATTATTTTTCAAATTTTAAGAATGTTTTTTACTTATTTATTAATTTAAAAAAATAATTTAAACACATTTTTTTTAATTTTTAATTAATAGTTTTTTTAAATTAATTTTAAAAGTAAATTTTATATTATTTTTATTTTAAAAAAATATTGTATATTTAATATTTATTTAATCATAATCATCATATTCATCATCTTCTTCATTATTAATTTCTTCATGATAAACATTTAAATCTTCATCTTCTAAATTTTTTCTTTCTAAAGTATATCTTTCAATTTCTTTTTTTCTTAACATTTCTTTTTCTTCTCTTATTCTTCTAATTTCTTGAATATTTTCCATAGTAGTATGTGCTTTTAATTTAGGATAAAAATAAAGATTTTTTCCTTTAACTTCATCATGTTCTAATTTCTTTGGTTTAATTAAAATCCAAATATGATTAATTATTTCTAAATATCTTTTATTATCTTTTTGATCAAATTTATTTCTTAAAATATATCTTCTACAAATAAAAAACATCATTTCAACAAATTCATAAAATACAAATTCTAAATCTAAACAACTTTCAATATAATCATTTACAATAATACAATTTTCTTTTATTTCTTCTTCAGAAAAGAATTTTTTATCTTTAAAAAAATGTTGAATTATTTCAATAAATTGTAATTTATTAGGATATAATTTCATTAAAATTTCACTTCTTAAAACAACTTTATCATAAAAAAATTTATAAGTTACAGTCATATCATTATAATTACAATCTTTTCCATTTATGCTATTTAAAAATAATTGATAAAAAATAGGTTTCATTGTTAATTCATGTTCAGCAAAGAAATTATCAATTAAAGAATATTCAGAATTTCTAATTTTTTGTTGTTCTAATAAAACTTGATTTTCTTTTGAAACAAATGAACTTTCTAAACGACTAATCATTGATTTACTTCCTCCTTTTCTTCTAAATTGTGGTTTTCCTGCATTACATAAAGCAAAAATTTTAGAAACTTTTTGATAAAGAGGTATATTTTCATTTGAAAATTTAATCATTGATGCTTTTATTAATGCTAAATAAAAATGACGCATTAAAATTACTTGTCTATAATTATGATAATTAAAATCTAATCTATTATTTGAATTTGAATGTGAAAAAAGATAATTATGATAATTTTCAAATATTTTAGGATTTAATAAATTATTTTTTGTTTTTAAATAATTAATATTTTTTTGACTTTCAATTAATATATTATATAAATATTGAGTAGAATCTGATTTAGTATTTTCATCTAAATTATAATATTCAATATAAGTTTTAAATTTATTAACAAAATTAATTTTAGAATCATTAACTTGATGAATTAAATAATCATAAATTTCTTCTCTTTCTGTTAAATCTTCTGGTATAAAAAACATTTTTAATTGATTTTGTCCTTCATTATAAAATAATCTATCAAATTCTGCGAAAGAAAAATCAATTCCAGTAATTCCAACATCACGGAAAAATCTCCATAAATCTTTTAATTCCATACAAAAATAACTTTTATTTGTATTTATATTATATGGTGGAATTAATAATTCTTTTTCTTTTTGATTTTTTATTTCTTCAGTTTCATATTCAACTTTATATGTTGAAGTATACCATCTTCTTATTTCAGTAAAATTCCTTAAAAATATATTTTCTATTTCATTTTCACTTTCTTTTATTGTTGAATCTAATATAAATAAATCACTATAATTTAAATAAGGACGAAATCTATTTAAATGAGTAATTTTAACTTTTGTTGTTTTTTTTTTTTTAATTTGAGCATTTTTTTCTTTTTCTTTTTCCTTTTCTTTTTCCTTTTCCTTTTCTTTTTCTTCATCTTTTTTAGAAAGTTCATCTTTACTTTCAACAATAATATCCAATTTTAAATTTTTTGAAGTTGTATTTTTTTTTGGATTTACATTAGTAGAAGCAAGTTTTGAAATTTTCTTAGGTTGCATAACACTAAATCTCCCAGCAGGACTAATATCATCTTTTACTCCAATTTTATTCATTTTATTCTTTAAATTTTCCATTTTTAAATTAATCTCATCAATTAAAATAGGTTTATCTAAATCAACAAAATCATCTAAATGAAAATATCCAATATAAGTTTTTCCATCCATAAAAGTAAAAACTCCAAAACCTTCTTTTTTATTATCAACCCAACTTCCTTCATATTTAGCACCATTACTATAAATAAAAACACCATAACCATTTCTTTTCCCATTTTTCCATTCTCCAGTATATCTATTAAATAAATATTTATGTTCACCTCTTAATTCATACCAAGTTTGCATACCTATACCATTTTGTTTATCATTATCCCATTGACCAGTATATTTCTCTCTTTTATCATACCATATCATAAATCCATTCCCATGAATATGTCCTTCTGTAAATTCTCCTTCATATATATTACCACTTTCCCAAGTCATTTTACCAAAACCATTAATATCACCATCTTTCCATTCACCATCGTAAGTTATATTATTTTTTGTCATTATACCATTTCCATGTTTTAAACCATTACGCCAATTACCTTCATAATGTAAATTACCATCACTTGAATCAAATTTACCTATTCCATGACGAAGACCATTTAATACTTCACCTTCGTATATTGAACCTGATGGAAAGTAAATTTTACCTGTTCCTGTTATTTTGTTTTTGTGAATTGTTCCTTCATATTTTGTACCATCTGGGAATGATATTTGACATGGAGAATTTTCATCTCCTGATTCGAATATTCCAAATCTTACTGGACCATTGTATAGGAGGTTATTTTGGAAAAGTACTTCACCCATCCCGTTTAATGTCTCGTACCATAATTCTGAGTTTGTTTCTTCTATTGTTTCTTTTGAGAGATTTGTTGTTTTTACTAGTTGGTTTAATAAGGCGATTGGAAGGAATTTTTCTCCTGGACTTAGTTTTTTGGTTTGTTTTTTAGTAGATGATTCTGACATTTTTTTTCTTTTTTTTTTGAAATTGTTATTATTTTTTATTTTTATTTAATTATTTAAAGGAGTTATTTTTATTTAGTTAATAATTATTTGAAAATTAATACCTTTTTTATTTTAAATAAATTATAAAGATGAATTTAATTAAATATTAGGTGTTATTAAGATATATATATTTATAAACAATTTATATCATAATTTCCTTTATTTTTGATTTTTTTATTCTTTTGTTAAATTTGAATTTAAAAAAATGTATTTTTTTTATTAAAATTTAAGAATTAAGCTACTCTTTCATGAGCTTCAGGGAAATAAACTTTATAAATAATATTCAATAAATAAAAAGGTAGATAACACAAAACAGTTAATATAATAATTTTTTTCATACAATCCCAAGCAAAAATATATGCTACATCAAAAGTAGTTCTAAGTATAACCATAGTAGCTAAATAAACCATTATTGTAGAGACAAAACTAACAATCATAACAATATGCAATTTATGAACTTGTAAATAAACATTAAGGACTTCAATAAAAATCAAAGTTGTAAAAGTAATAGAAACAATATTAACAAAATTATCTTCAAAAAGTAAAACAGCACCAATCATAATAACAGCACCTTGATAAACACTTTTAACACACCAAGAAATAAAAGTTTTCATATTTAAAACTCTTCCCTTTTGCAAAATTTTATATAAAACAGGGAATTTAATAACAGAAGCCAAATCAACATCTTCATCATAAACAATAGAAAAAACAGGTAAAGAAGTATAAATAGTAGTATAACCAAGCATAAGATATCCATTATAAATTTGAATACTAGTAAAATAAAACATAAAACTAAAAATAATTTGAATAATAGAAATAATTAAACCTCTATGAATAACAAATTGACTAAGTACAGCACTTCTTTTATAAGAAAGTCTCCCATGCCACAATAATAAAAGTTTAACAGCTCTAAATTCATTAATTGAAAAATCAGCAGCAAGAGAAGCTTGTTTACCTTCTTTTCCAACAATTCCAATTCCTAAATGTGCTTCTTGTATCATACCAACATCATTACCTCCATCACCAATTGCAGCAGTACGCATTGAAGTATGAGTTTTCATTCCTTTAACAATAAGAGCTTTCTGTGTTGGAGAACAACGACAACATACTACAGCAGGTGCTTGACTTGCTATTTCAAAAAATAATTTTTCATTTTCTGGAAGAAGTGCTATATTCATTGTATTACCATCAATTACTAAAACTGTATCTGTTAAATTTTCATATTGATGTAAATGAGTTTCTACTTCTTCTTTATTTGATAATTCTTTCATATAAAATAATTTTTGTGTTTTTGCTTTTAATCCAGTTGATATTGCTATACATGTTGCAGTTTCAACTTTATCTCCTGTTAACATCCATATTTGAATTCCTGCATTACGAAGAGATTCTATTGAATCTGTTACATCTACTTGAAGTTTATCTTCTACACCAGTTACACATAAAAATTCCATATTTCTTTCTAATTCTTCAACAACTCTTTGTACTTTTATATCACGATCTTCCATTTCTGTTTTAGCATTTTCATATTTTGTTACCCAGGATTCATAATCAGGTGGTGATACATATTTTTGAGATATTACTAATGTACGTAAACCTGTTGATGCTAAATTTTCACATGTTTCACGAAGAAATGCTCTTGAATTTTCTTGTACTTTTGATTCCATTACTACTTCTGCTCCTTTAAGATAAAATATTATTCTTTGTGTTTCTATATTTTTTAATAAAATACCCATTCTCTTTGTTTCTGAACTAAATGGGAAATTTGCTAATATTTCATAATTTTCTTCTTTACCATCTCCATTAATTATTTGAATTTGGGTTTGACTTCTTTTTGATAATTCAATTTTTATTTCTTCTGCAAATTTAACTAAGGCTATTTCATCAGGAGAACTTGCTTGAAATCCTTTTACTCCATCTTCTAATGTCGGAGTAACATTATGACAAAGACCTAATGCAGTAATTGCATCTCTAATAACATTATTTCTATTTCTTCTAAATCTCTTTTTTATATTTTGATCTTGATTATTTAAATTTAAAATCCTTTCCTCAACATCTTTTAAAGGACCTAAACTTTTCTTACATTCATCATGTACAATATTAGTTAATTCTTCTAAAGAATCTTCATTAAAAGTTCCACTTTCAAAACATATTTGTTTAAAAATCATTTCATTTTGTGTTAAAGTACCAGTTTTATCAGAAAATAAATATTGAATCCTTCCTAATTCTTCTGGAATTTGACTATTCCTTGCAATAGTCCCAGGAATATTTTCATCATTATTAATTTTAACAGAATAAACAATTTTAGCAAAATCTAAATTAACTCTTAATGAAATAGGAATAATAGAACTTAACAATAATAAAAATCTAAAAATATTAATAATATTAACTTCAAGTGTTCCAGGGAAACCACTCATAGCAACAATAGCAACAGCACAAGCAAACATAAAAATAAAAAGTGCTTTTGAAATAGCATTAATTTCCATATCAATTGAACCAAATTTAGGTTGTGGTTCAGAATTATTTTTCTGTGCTCTAGTTTCTCTTCCACTATAAATAACAATTCCAGTTGCATTAGAAGAAGCAATAACTGTATTTGCCCATAAAGTATTTTCAAGTGATAAACCTTCTTTTTTAACATTAAGAGTATTACTTCCAATTTGCATAACAAAAACTCCTTTAAATTCATAAATAAATTTAGTAGGTGGATCTACTATTAAATAATAATCATCATTTACTAATTTTCTAACATCAGTTAATTCTTGTGTAGTTGCTATTGGTTTTCTTAATTTCCAATCAGTTTCACCATCAAGTTGATCAGTTCTTAAAAATATTGTTTTTGATTTATCTGTAGTATGTAAAAATACCATATCAGCAGGAACTCTTTCATTTTTATTTAATGTTATTATATCACCCATTTTAATATCACATGCTTTAATTTTTTCTAATCCATTATATGTCACTTTATTAAATAAAGTTTCATTTAATTCTTTATCTCTTAAATATCTTTTATAATCATCATATCCTTCTTTACATATTGTAATACCTAATACAATTGCTAATGGTGAAACATAAGTAAAAAGAAATCCTACTCTTAATTGTGGAATTGCTTGTGAAATTGCAATAAGAAGGAAAAATAAATTAGAAAAAAAACGAAATTGATTAAATAAAACAACTGGAATTAATGATATTATAGTATATTTTTGATTTCTTATTATATTAGGTGCATTTATTTGTGGTTCAAATTTTCCTGTAAATGTTATTTTTCTTTCTGTTGTTTCGTCTATAAATTTTTTTGGTTCTCCTGTTAAATTTTCTTTTATATTTGTTAAAAGTGATATTCCTTTTTTTGATATGTCTTTAAATATTTCTGCTGCTTTTGATGTTCTTGTATCATTTTCATTTTCTTTATTTATTAATGGTTCATTTGGATCTCCTAATCTTTCTAATCGAGATGTATCTAAGAAATCTTTTCTATTTTTACGTGGAAAATTTGATTTTGAATAATTTGTAAAAAATGGGAAGTTTTGATTTTTTGAATTATTTGATTTCATATTTTCATCTAAGATTTGCATTTCGAATTGATTTTGAATATCGTTCTCAAATCTTACTGGATTATTTGGAGTTATATTATTACGAAAAAAATTTTCTTCCATTTTTTTTTTATATGTACAATTTAATTATATGAATTTAATTTTTTAGAAATAAAATTTATTTTTATTTATAATAATATATTTATTTAAAAGTTTTATGACTTTAAAAAAATAAATAAGTGATATTTACTTAATTTCAAATAAAATTAAAAAAGAAGATTTAACAATAAAAACAATACCAATTATCAATAAATAAATAATTTTTTTTATAAATTTAATTAGAATTCCCAATATTATTATTTTTCATATTATCTTTATTTTCTTTAATTTGTAAAGATCTTTCATTACTTAAACTAAAATATTGAATATATCTCATATTATCAAAATATTCTTTTTTCATTTTATAATATCTAAACATTTCATTATCTCTTTTATTTTCACCAACTAAAGCACCAACAACAGTTTCTAAATTAACATTATATTTTTCTCCATATTTATTTTCAAAAAATTCTTTAAATAATCTATCTAATTCAACTCTCTTTAATTTTAATAATTCATATTCAATTAAACTACTTTGAGTAGCTAAATCAGAAATTAATTGAATAGAAGGATTATCTAATATTTTACGATATGGATCCTTCCTTTCTTTAAAATATTTTATCATACTTTTCAAAGTATAATTTTGTCCAAATTCTTTCTTCATTTTTTCAAAATTATCTAATTTATGTTTAGTTAATAATTTAGAATAATTTTTATGATTAATTGAAGTTCTAAATAAATTTTTATTATTATTATTATGTTTATTAATTGATTCAAATTGTGAATCAAGTTCTTTTCTAAGTTTATTAATTTCATTTTTTATTATTGAAATATCATAACTTTTATGTGCAGCATTAAATAAATAATCAATTGAATATTGATCTAAAAAATTAGGAAAAAAAGACATTGTAATATTTTCACCTAAATTCCAAATTGCTTTTATTATCCAAATTAAACCTTCATTTCTTATATCTAATCCTTCATATAATTTCTTATGATAATAATCAGAAGCAAATTTAATTTTATTTTCTAATTTTTGTTTTCTTAATTTATATTCTTCTCTTAAATTATCATATTGTGTTTTTAAAAATTTTAATTCATTTAATTTTTCATTTAATTCATTTTCTTTTTCTTGTTTTTTATTATTTCTTAAAGTTTGTTCTTTTAATTGTAAAGTTTTTAAATAAAAAGAATCTAAATCTTCTTCTCTTTTTTTAATTTTTCTAGAAGTTTTATGTGTTTTTACTGAAATTGTTGATTTATTATCATCAAATTTTAAATTATTAAAATTATTTCTTTGAATTTGAAGAAAAAAATCATCTGAATTTAAAAATCTAATATCTACTTCATTATTATATATTTCTTTTAATAATAATATTATTTTTATATTTAAATTTTCTTTTTGATTTCTTACTTCTTCTAATGATTTTTTTAATTTTGAAATTTCTTCATCCATTATTTTTTCATTTTTCATCATTTCATATTTTATAAAAAATTCTCTACTTTGATTTGCTTTTATTTCATCTTTAGTTAAATTTTTTTTTTCTTCTGTTTGTTTACCTAATCTTTTTAAATTTATTTCAATATCATTATCAATTTTTTCTTTTTCTTTAATATATCTAATTGATGAATTTAATATATTTTCTTCTGGATCTTCATTAAGTGATAAATTATGAATTAATTCAATTTCAGTATTAATTACTGGAAGTTGATTATATTCTTCTAAAAATGTATTATTTCGAGATATTATTTGATTATTTAATGTTGTTGGTTTTGTTGTTTGATTTAATATGTTATCAACAATAATTTGACCTGATGTTTTAAAAGATGCTGATAATGATGGTAAATGAAAAGTAGTTTTCTTTTTTTTCTTTATTATGGACATTAGTTATTATTTAAATTTTTAATATTAATATTTTTATTTTAATTTTTTTGAAAATTAATTAATTTAAATATAAATAATATTAAATGGAAAAAATTGAAATTTTTATTGATGGTATGCATTCTACTGGAAAGAAAACAATTAGTAAAATGTTATTTGATAAATATAATGATAAAATTAAAATTTTAGATAATAATAATTTTTTCAGAGAACAAATAAAATTATATTGGGATAATTGGAAAGAAAAATTTGAAATATTAAATAATACTTATGTAATATTTTTAGAATGTTGTCCTGAAGAATGTATCAATAAAAGAAAATCAATTTATAATACTTCAATATTATTTTATGAAAGATATAAATATAGACAATTTGCTTGTTTTTATGGAAATATTAATTTAATAAACACATCTAATTTAACTGAAAATGAAATAATGAAAATAATTGAAGAAATAATATTTAATAATAATAAAGATTATTTAATACCAAAATTAGATTCAATCACTGAAGAAAATTTTGAAAAATTTCCAATTGTAATTGATTCAAATAGTAAAATAATAAGAAAATACAATGATAAATATCACCTAATAAAATTAAAACCAAATGTTTATTCTTTTATTAAAAAAGGACAAAATGAAATTTTAGGAACTGAAATTGAAAGAATGAAAATGACAAAAGATATAATTGAATTAATCTCAAGACATGAAATTCCACATTCATATTATTATATAGGTAAAAATTATATTTGGACTAAAAATTTAGATAATGAAAAAGATATTTCAAATGTTGAAGTAATTGTTAAAAAATATTTCATAGGAAGTGATAAACATAATTATTATGCTTTAGATAAATTAAAAAATAGATTTAATAAAAATATAGTAAATGGAGAATTAAATGAATATAATAAATTACTTGTAAGATTTGATTTTAGAAATCCTGATTTTAATCCAATTACAAATCAAGTTTTAGGTGATTTTACTATGTGTGATGATTTAAGTGATGAATTTATTAATGTTGAAAAAAGTAAAAAATTAGTTAAAAAAACTTTTCAAATTTTTAGTAATTTATGTGATAAATTTAATTATATTTTATTTGATTGTTGTTTTTGTGTTACTGTTAATGGTGAAGAAATTTATGCTGAAATATCACAAGATTGTATTAGATTAAGACCAAAAAATTTAAATGAATTAAATGATGAAGAAAAAAAAATATGGAATACAGGAGGAAGTACAGAAAATTATGTATTATATAGATATAAAATAATGACTGAAAAAATTAATATTACATTAAAAAAATTTTATTTTGAAAATTACAATTAAAAAATTTATATAAAATTTTATAATCAATTAATTTAAAAAAAAATAATTTTAAAAACATTCTTTAACAACTTTAACAACTTTATTTATAACATCCATATGTTCATTATCAAATTTCATTCCATCAACACTTAATTCACTTTTTCCAGTAACACCATCATAACTTCCAGAATCAATCATTTTTTGAAGTAAATCTCTTTGAGAATAACATTCCTTAATAAAAAATTCCATATTATCTTTTTTACCATTTAAAATAACTAAAGAAGCAGATAAACCTAAAGCACCCCAATTAGAAACACCACTCATAATTAAACAATCACAAAATCTATCAGTACAAATCTCATCTCCTAAATTAATTTTTTTTTGTACTTCTTTATAAATATTTCCAGTACCACATTCATTTCCACCATCACCAATTCCAATAGTTAAATAATTTTTCTTTTCATTTTCTCCTGGAAATAATAAATCTAAATTACTATTTTGATTATTAATAATATTTGCTTTCATTGTTCTATAATCTTTATATTTTAATGAACGTCCTGGACGCTCACATGATATTATAAATGATATTTCATTTTCTGGATTTTTTTCTATAAATTTTTCATAGGAATTTTCTATTATTATTTTATTATTTTTTGATGAGGCTTTTACTACTTTTTCTGAATATGAATCTGTTAGTAAAAAAGTGTTAAAACCTAAATTGTTTAATGTTGAATTTAATAATGATGAACCTAATGGACCGTCTGTTTCACATGATGGTTTTAAACAACAAAATCCTGTTAAAATATAACTTTTTTTGTCTTTTTGAGTTTTTAATATTTTTTCTGATGATATTTGAAGACTGTTTTTTTGGTATAATGATGATATTCCACGATTACCTGGATCTGTGAAGATTATATTTTCTATTTCTGTTATTTTTTCTTTTATGTTTAAAGTCATATTTTTTTTTTTCTTTTTTTCTTTTTTTTTATGAACTTTTTTTTAAATTAATTATATTTATTTTTATTATTTATTTTTATTATTATATTTTATTTTATATTTATCATTATGATTTATTAACATGTTTGATGATTAATTTAATCATTGAGTTTTATTACTTTTTATCAAAGATTATATGTAATTTTTTTTAGAATAATTCATATATAATAATTTTCCTAAATTATTTTAAAAAAGTTTTTGATACTTTTTATTAAATATATACAAAAAAACATATATTAATAATCAAAATGGTTGTGTCATTATATGTATGTCAAATACCTGAAAGTGTTACAAAAGAAGATATAATTGGTGCCTTTAGTGCTGTATCAGGATATATTGATACAAGAATAAAATATATGCCAGATAAATCTAAAATTGCTTTTATAGATTTCGAAAATGAAAAAAATGCAAATTTTGCAAAAGAATCTCTTCAAGGTTTCAAATTTACAAATGAAGATAAAGGAATTATTATTAAATTTTCAGAAAATGCAAGATATGGTAAAAATAGGAAAAACAATGATTTTTCTACAAAAAAAAGAAAAAGATCATTAAGTAATGAAAAAGAAGAAACAAATTCGATGAATAAAAATAATACATATGTAAATAATACTTCAAATAATAATAATGTAAGTAGTAATCTAATTGAAAATTTAATAAATAACCCTTTAATAAAATTAATAGAAAATAATTCAAAAAATAATAATCAAAATTTACCAAATCAAGTAAATTCACCTTCAAATTTATTAAAAAATTTAACTTTACTTGCTGGAATTAATAATAATATTCAACATTCTAATATAAATATTAATAATAATAAAGATAATAATTTAAATAATGATATTTTTAAAAAATATGAAGATGAATTTTATGAATTTGAAAATTTAAAAAAAAAAGCAACTAATATTGTTTATGTTGAAGGAATTCCACTTGATGCAACTGAAAGAGAAGTTGCTCATATTTTTAGACCTTTCCCTGGATATAAAAGTTTAAGATTAATTCAAAAAGAAAAAAATGGAGAAAATACTATTTTATGTTTTGTTGATTTTGAAAATTCTTTACAGAGTACTATTTGTATTAATACTCTTCAAGGGTATCGATTTGATAAAAGTGATTTAGTTGGATTACATTGTTCTTATGGAATTAATAAAAATAAAAAATTTTAAAATTGTTTTGATATGAATTTTTTTACTTTTTTATTTATTTTAGAATTAATAAAAAAAATATTTATAATAATGAAAAAAATTTAAAAGATAAGATATAATATCATTTAAATATTTTATATTGGTTAGTTTATTATAATTAAAAGTTATAAATTTTATTATCAAAATTATTAAATACAATTTTTATTACAATATGTTAAATATAATAAAACTTAATTATAGTGTTATAAAAAAACTAATAAAATTTATCCCATTAAATAATAAAAATTATATATTTATTTATTATTTTTTATAATTAAAAATATTTTTATTATTTAATCTAAAATAATAATATTTAAATGATAAATAATAATATTAAATATGGGTCCTTTTCCTTTTCAAATAAAATGATATATTATAAATAAAAAAAAACATAAGTCTCAAAAATAGAAACTTATCAAATATTAGAACAACCTAAAATTCTAAAAAATAAAATTAAAAAATGAAAACATAATCATAAAAACACAAAATTAAAATTCCCCCCTTTTAAATTCAAAAAAAAAAAAATAAAAAAAAATACAATCTTTTATCTTCAAAAAATAAAACCACATAAAAACCAAAAAAATCCAAATCATAACCCAATAAAAACATTAAAAACCCTATAAAATAAAAAAAATCCTTATCAAAAACCAAAAAACCAAAAACCAAAAAAATAAAAACATCACATTAAAAAAAAATAAAAAAAAAAATTAATTCAACCATAT
>JAEEGK010008115.1_pt1 | contig 24855 bp, 14 predicted proteins | sample 8958771 | NCBI WGS metagenome assembly JAEEGK01 (sample SAMN16246547, study PRJNA631951) | gut metagenome | biome: gut microbiome; feature: rumen; material: SC-attached | host: Bos | place: Iran: Karaj | collected 2018-10
CAATCCCCAATCCCCAATCCCCAATCCCCAATCCCCAAATAAGAATATTATTATAAATATAAATTTTAAAATATATTTATATATTTAAATATTAAATAAATAAATTAATATTTTAATTAATTAATTTATCAATCATGAAAATAAGGAATAATTTTTAAATTACTTGTATTTTTTTCACTTAAATCTTTTGCATGTAATTTTTTTAAACAAAAATCACATAGAAACAAATTATGACTTAAATCTCCCATATTAATATCATTAATAGAGATAAATTTTGCATAATAAAAATTACAAGCATCACATTTTCTTCTTTTAATTTTTTTTTGATAAGTAACAATAGAAACATTTTTTTCATCAAAAGAATCATATTTATCTAATATTCTAATATCATCTAAAATAATCATATGATCACAATATTCAATATGTCTAAATAAATAAGGATAACCAATTCTAAAAGTAATATCTTTTATATAAACATTCATATTTAAATTTTCATATTCATTTAATTTTAATTGATTTAAATTATCATTTGTACAATATAAATCTTTATTATAAGTAAATTTAGATTTGTTTTTTATATATTCAATATTATTTAAATTTTTTTGTTTATTAATATTATTTGAAATTTGATTATTTTCTAAATCTTTTAAAGATAAATTAATTAAATGATTCTGAGAAATTTTTAAAGAAAATGGTTCAATTTTTGTAATATCATTTATAACTTTTGGAATTGGAATATAATTATAAAAAGCTTTTTCTATAAAAAAAAATGCTCTTTCATCATTTGTTTGAATTTCATCTAAAACACAATAAATTTTATTTTTTAAATCTAATAATTTTCCTGTGCTTAAAATTGAAATTTGTTGAGTTTTTATATTTTTATTTGGATGATAAATAGAAAATTCATAAACTAAAGGAATTTTATTATTATTATTTTTTAATATATTATAACTATTATTATTTTCATTTGGTTTAAAATAATCTTTAAAAAAAATTTGGTCAATTTTTGTCATATCATTAAGAAAATTATCTCTATAATTAAATATATAATTATTTTCTTTTCCAACTTCTTTTTTAAAGAAATTTTTAAAAAAATTATAAGAATTTAAATTTAAATCTTTAAATTTTTCTGTTTTTAATTGTTGATATGTAGGAAGATTTAATTGAGATATTATTTCTTCTAAAACTTTTGCTTCGTTTCTTAAATAATTATTTTTTTTAATTGGTTGATCGTTAGTAATAATATCATTTAATTTATTTGAATTATTATTGTTATTATTATTATTATTTTTATTTTCTAAAATGAAAATATTTTTCTTTTTATTTTTTATAACTTCATTTGTTGTATTTTCTATTATATTTTTAATATCTGTTTCTAAATCATTTATTTTAATATCTTCTATACTTAATTCATTATTATAAATATTTTCTTCATTTTCATCTATTTTTAATATTTTTCCTATATTATCAAATTCATCAAAAGTTTCTTTTATTGAATTAATATATTTATTTCCATTTATAAAAACATTATTTTCTTCAAAAAATTCTGATTCATTTTTTTCATTTATAATTGAAGAATTACTATCTATTTTCGATTCTGACATTTTTTAGTAAAAATTAATTAATAATTCTTTAGATAATATTAAAAATGAATAATATTTTCGAAAATTTAAAATATAATGAATATTACATTTTATTTAATAATTTACCATTATTTTTAACATCAATATTAGGAATATATTTTATTTGTTATAAAATTTTTTTATATTTTTTTAACAATAATAATAACATATATAAAAACAATCAAAAAATTAATAATAATAATAATAATAATACATTAAATTTATCTTTTCCAATTTCAAATATATTAAATCTAATGAACAATACACCTTTAATATATATAAAATCATTATCTAAATTAACAGGATTTAATATATATGCAAAATGTGAATATTTATTACCATTCACAAGTAAAGATAGAGTTATTAAAAATATAATTATTCAGGCTGAAAAAAATGGAAAACTAACTAAAAATAATGTTATATATGAAGGAAGTTCAGGAAGTACAGGTTATAGTGTCGCTAATATAAGTCGTTTATTCGGTTATAAATGTGTTATTGTCATTCCTGATGATTGTTCAAAAGAAAAAATAAATTTATTAAAAACAACAGGATGTAAATTAATAATTACTAAACAATGTCCATTTAGCAATTTTAAAGATAATTATATTAGACTTGCTAAAAAATTATCAAATCAAGATGAAAATGGTTTTTATATTGACCAATTTTTTAATCCAATAAATTATATAACTCACTATAATGAAACAGGTCCGGAAATATATAATCAATTAAATGGAAAAATAGATTGTTTTGTTAGTGCAGGTGGTACAGGTGGAACTATAAAGGGTATATCTAAATATTTAAAAGAAAGAAATCCTAATTGTTTATGTGTTCTTGCAGATATTAATGGTTCAGGAATGTATGAATATGTTAAAAATGGTGTAATGTATACAAAAGAGGAAAGTGAAGCTAATAGAAAAAAAGAAAGATATTATTCGAAAATTGAAGGAATTGGGATTAATTTTTTAAGTGATAATTTTAAAGAAGTTCTATGTGATGAGGCCTATAAAGTTAGAGATGATGAAGCTATATTTATGGGGAAATATATATTAGATAATGAAGGGTTATTTATAGGTGGAAGTAGTGCTGTTAATTTTGTTACCATATATAAAATGTTTTTAGATAAAGAAAATAATAAAATTAAAAATATTAAAAAAAATTCAAATATTGTCACTGTAATTTATGATAATGGAATAAAATATTTAGATAAATTATATGACGAAGAAATAATAAAAAATTGTAGTGTGAAAAATATTGAAGATATAAAACTTTAATTTATTGTATATAATTATAATAATTATAAAATTTAAATATATATATATTTTTATTTTTTCATTGATAAATATATTTCTTTTATTTTATCTATATTTATTTGATCAGATTCAAATTTATCTGTGAAATATTCATTTTCAGTTAAAGAAATATTATCTCTATTCCAATTTTCTTCTTCGAATTCTTTGAATTGTTCTTCATCAACATCTATATCATTATTATTATTATTTTCTTTATTACTATTTTCCATATAAGTATTATTATATTTAACAAATTATATATATATATATATATATAATATTATTTATTTATAAATAAAAAATGTTAAATTATTTTTATTTAAGAAAAGATTTAAAGAAAAAATATTTGATTCAAAATAATAAAATAGGTGATAATAGCATAAATTTAAATAATAAAATTTTTCCAATGATTAATTTAAATAATAAAAGAAATAAAATAAATTTTTCTTATAATAACACATTATCATATAATACTACAATAAATAATTCAAAAAATAATAATAATAATAAAACTTTTAATATAATGAATTATAATAATAAATTTGGAAAGACAAATAACAATTTAAAATTTAATATTATTAAACAAAATGATTTTAGTTTTAATAAAAAATATAAATCAAAAGAAAAAGAAAATGAAAAATATTCAATTGAAAATTATATTAATAAATTTAAATATAATAAAATATTTTATAACAATAATTTATTTAAAAGAGAAAAAAATTTTAATATAAAAGATAATTTTATTAAAAAATTTAATAAAAATCCTTTTAAAGAAGTTCTAAATTATATTAAAATTGAAAAAAATTTGAATGATAAAATTTATTTAAAATTAAAAAACAATAATTTTAATTTATTAAATAACTCAAAAGAAAATAATAACAATAATAATGATAATAATATAAATAAAAATATTGAAAATAATAGTAATATTAAAAATAATAAAAAAGTAATTTATAATAATTCTTTTTCTTCTTCTAAAATTCCATCATCATCATTATCATCAAGTTTTGATGAGAGCAAAGAAACTAATGTAAACAAAAAAAATAAAATTAAAAATCAATTTTTTAAGAATAATTCTAATTCAGAGAGTAATAAAAGTAGTAGTTCTAGTAGTGAAGGAATTTTATCATATAGTGAAATAGAAGATTTAATAAACTCATATGATTTTTCATATTATGAAAGAAATAAATTTAATATAAATGATATTTTTTATAATGATTTAGATGTTGATTATGATGATTTTGTTAAAAATAAAAAGGAAAAAATTTTTAATTATTTTTTTAATTAATAAATATAATTTTAGCAACTTTTATTATTTAATAATTATAATAAAAATAAATAAACTTTATAAAATTATTGTATAATATTTATAATTTTTATGAAAATAAAATTAAATTGTTTAAATCTTTAAAATAATAATTTTTTTCTTTATTTATATTATTATTATTGTTATTATTGGATAATAAAATTTTATTTTTTATTTGTATTTTTTCATTTACTTTTCTTTTAGGTCTAAATATTATTTTACTATTTTTAAACTTTATTTTTAATTGTTCAATTCTTTTTTCTTCTATTAAATTTTTTATTAAATTTGCTTTATTTTTATTTCTTTTTCTTTTAATTTCTTCTTTTGCTTTTTTAAATATTATTTCATTATTGAAATTATTTTTCTTTATATCATTATATTTATTTAATGTATATTCAATAATTTTTTCTAAAAGTTTTAATAATATTAGAGAATAATTTAAAATATTTTTATTTTCTTTTTTAATTTTAAAATTTGATTTGACTAAATTTTCAATTTTATTATAAATTACTTGATCTACAATATTATCAATATTAAAATTAAAATTATTATATTTTAAAAAATTATTAATTGATTTATAAAGTTTAGTTAAGAAAATTTGATAATCATTTTCAGCATTTTCAATTAAATTATTATATTTTTTTTCAATAACAGAATCAATATCAAAAATAATGTTATTAAAGTTTTTTATAGATTTATTTTTATTTAAATTATTTCTTTTGTTAATATTAATTAATTGATTATTTAAAATTTTATTTTTATAAATTAATATTTTTAATTTATTTTCATTTGAAATAATATTTTCATCAATAATATTATTATAATTATTATTTTCTTCTTCAATTTTATTAAATTCTCTTTTAACTAAATTTAAATTTTTATAAATAATTTGATTTAAATACAATAAATTAATATTTTTTTCTCTTAAATGATAAATTTTATCTATTAAAGCTTGTGCATTTTTAAATATTTTTTTATTTTCTTTTAAATATTCACATAAATCTTCTTCTTTATTTAAATTATTATTATTATTATCATTAATAATAAAATTGAATTTTTCTTTATTTAAAAAAGAACTTTTATGTTTTAAAATTAAATTTTTAGTTTCTTTCATAAATTTTTTTGCTAAATAAATATTTAATTTAGTTTTCATATTTGAAATAGTTTTATATAATAATTCTATTTTAGTTTGTGAATAGCTAATTTCTAAAAATTTTTTTGGAAGAAATAAAATATTTTCTTTAATTTTAATTAATAAATTTCTAATATTAATAAAATAATTTAATTTTTGTTGAGTTTGAATACATTTTGTTAATATTTTATCAACAGTAATTTGAAGATCGAATTTAATTTCTTTTAATAAATCATTTTCTTCAATTAATTTAATTTTTTTAATAAAAACAAAATTATTATATTTTTTAATTTTAATTTTATAATTTTCAGTAATTTTATTTGAAAGAGAAATTAATGATTGATAATAAGAAATTTTATTTAATAATTTATTAAAATTATTATTTTTTTCTGATTTTAATTTTTGTTTTTGATAAGTTTGATAATTTTTAATTAAAATAATATTCGTGCAAGAATTTGAAAAATTTTTAAAAGAACTTTTATCAGTAAAAATTATATCATTTGTTTTTAATGTTAATTTTGAATTTTTAATATTTTTTAAAAAATTTTTTTCATTTTTATTTATAATTTCATTATTATAATAATTATCATCATAATATTTTTCGAAACTATTATTATTTAAAATATTTGGCATTGAATTTGAATTTGAATTAAATATTGAAAAAAATGAAATTTTTTTACTTTTTGTGCTGCTCATATTTGATTTATATTCATCATTTATTGTTAATATTGAATTATTAAAAGAATTATTATTAGATTTTAATAATAATTTTGAATTTTGTAAAAAATTTCCATATTTTGAAATTAATTTTGATGTAATATTATTTTTATAAAATTCTTTTTCAAATAGTTTTTGATTATTTAATTTAATATTATTCGTTAAATTTTTTAAATTTCTTTTTACAATTTTATAATTTGGAATTTTTTTAATTTTTAAATTATTACTATTATATAAATCATTATTAAATATTTGAATTGTTTTGTTTTTGAAACTTTTATTAATTTTATTTTGAGAAAAATTTTTATTAAATTTATTATTATTATTATTATTCAAATAAATTGTATTATAATAATTTTTAATATTAGAACTTATTTTATTATTATTTAATAAAGAATTTGATCTATTCAAAATGTTTTTATAATTTGAAGGAAAAATATTAATTTGAGAAAATTGTTTTTTTTTGTAAACTTTCATATATTAAAAATATTTTAATTTAATAATAATAAATATTTAAAATATTAAAATTTATAAAAATAATAAATAATAATTATTTATATTTTTAATTTTATATAAGCTCAACATTTTCATTTTTAATATTATTATTATTATTGTTATTATTGTCATTATTATTATTATTATTATTATCTTCATTTAAATTATTTTCATTAACATTTAAATTATTATTATTATTATTTTCCAAATTTTCATTATTATTATTATTAATATTATTTTGTTCTTCATCACTATCAGGAAAATCAACTTGTTGTGAGAATTCTTTTTTTTCAACAATTTTTTTTTTCTTTTCATTTTTCATTTTATTTAAATAATCAGCTATTTCATTATCATTTGGAGAAGAAACTCCATATTTAACTATTTTTCTTAATGAATTTAATTGCATGGTTAATAATTTAACTTCTTGATCTTTTTCTTGATTAAAAACATTTAACATTTCAATTTGTTTTTGAGCTTCGATGATTTTTTTTTGTGAGATTTTTTGTTTATTTTTAAATTCATTTATTTGATGTTTTAACATTCGATTTTTAGTTTCATTTTCTTTTCCTTTGAAATTTAATGTTAAAAATTTATTATCTAATTCATTAATTTGATAATTAAATTCTTTTAATTCATTTTTATGTTTTTTATCAATTATTGTTCTGCTATTTTCAATTTCATTAATTTTATTAATAAGATTTTCATAATCTTCAGTTTCTAATTCCATTTGTAATTTATTTTTAAATTCTTTTGTTAAAACAGTCGGAGGCTCACAATATTCTTTTAAAGAAGGAAGTTTAATTTTTTTTTTTTTGGTTTGTTTTTCATTTTTATTTTTATTATTATTATTATTTTTTTTTATTTTATAATTTTCTTCTTCTTCTGATTCATCATTAATTTCTTTATTATTATTATAATTTCTTTCAAGTTTTTTTAATTTTTTATTAATTACAATATTTTCTTTTTTTATTTTCGAAATTTCTTTTAATAAATTTTCTTTTATTGTTTTAAAATTTTCTTCTTCGTTTTGACAATTTTTATGTGATTTTAATTGTTTTGATATAATTTCGATTTCTTTATTTAATTCTTTAATTTTGTCATTTTTTTCTTTTTTATCATCATCTAAACTAATTTTTTCATTATAATCACCAGAAGCTTCTATAATTTTTTTCATTTCATCATTTTCTTTTCTTAATTTTTCTAATAAATTAGTTGCATCTTTTAATTTTTTTTCTTTGACTTCTAAAATAATTTTAAATGGTTCTTCTTTGTCTTTACTTAATTCTGATTTAGTATTTAATTTTTTATTAAATCGTTTTTGTTTATTTTTTTTTAATTGATTATCAATTTCCGCTGATAATTGAGCAATAGCATTTTTTTGTTTAATATTTGTGTTTTTAAGTAATAAATATTTTTGATTTTTATTTGAAAGTTCGTTTTGTAAATTATTAATTTCTTCTTCTAAAAGAGGATCTTTTTGAATTGAAGATGTTACTTTTTTTTCTATTTGTAATTCATTTGAAAGTTGTTCAATTTGAGCGATGTATTCTTTTTCTTTTTGTTTTATTCTTTCGATTTCTTCTTCTTTGAATTTTTCGTCGTTTTCGATATTATTTTCATTTGATGTGTTTTCATTATTATTATTGTTATTATTTTCTGAATTATTATTATTATTATTATTCGTGTTTGAATCTAAATTTTCATTTGTATTTTTTATTTTTTTTTTTATTGAATCTTCTTCAATTTCTTCGTTTTCATGAAATGATAAATCATTATTTTGATCTGTTTGTTTTTTGTTTTCTTCGTTTGAATTTTTTGAAGAATTTGAATTATTTTTTGATAAATTTTCAGTATTTTCTAATTCCATTTTTTATATAAGTTATTTATTAAAATTTATTTAAATTTTTATTTATATATTTTAATATATATTAATTATTTAATAAATTTATATTATCAAAACTTTTTTCAGTTTCACTTTCTTTGTTTAAAAAATATTCATATGAAAAATTAAACATTATTTTTAAATTATCATCTAAAGAAGATTTTATTTCTTTCAATTGTTCTGAATTTTTTTTTATTTCATAATCTGATGATTTAATTTCTTTTTTATTTACATTTTTTATAATGTTATTTTTTATTTTATTTTCCATTTTCTTTTTAATATTATTTTCTTTCAAATTATTATTATAATTATTATTATTATTATAATTTGAATAATTTTTATTTGTGTATTTTTTTATTTTATTTATTGTGTCATTTATTGTTTTATTATTATTATTATTATTATTTAATAAAGATTTATTTTTATTTTTTGTTGAAAGAACAATATTTAAATCATTTAATGAAATTTTTTTATTATTTCTAAAACTTTCTATTTTAAATATTTCTTGATTGATTTTTGAAAATAAATTTTTGTTAATACATTTTGTATTTTTATGATTTATTGTATTATTATTATTTTTTGTTTTATTATTTGATTTACTTTTACTTGAATTTATTTTATTTTTTGTTAAATTATATAATGAATTATGTTTTATTGTTGAATTATAAGATAATTTTAAATTATTTTTATTATAAAATGAAGAATTATAATTTTCTTTTGAATTTTCAATAATATTTTTATTTTTATAATTTAAATTATTATTATTATTATTAAAATTAATTGTATTATAAGAATTATAAAATAAATTATTTTTTACTTCAGAAATAAAAGAAGATTTTAATTTTTTTATTGTGTTATTATTATTATTATAAATTTTAAAATTCTCTATTAAAGTTTCAATAAAAAATTTTTTAATATTTTTATAAACATCAAAATTCAAAAAATTTTTCAAATAAAAAAATAAATCATCAATTGATTGTTCATAAATTTTACTATTAAATAAACACATATTATTAACAGAATAATAATTATTATTATTATTAAAATTATTATTATTATTATTATTATTAAATTTATTATTATTACTTTCTGATAAAGTATTTTGAATAATAATATTCATTGAATTTTTAGAAGTATTAGTTCTATTTGTATATAAATATTTATCTTTTGATTTTGAATTATTTTCAGAAGTTGGATTTGAAAAATATGATTTATTATTAGAAATTGGTTTATGATTTTTTCTTCTATTTGTTAAACGACTTTGTTTAATAAAAGAATTAAAATTAATCATATTTAAAATTTAATTTTAAATTTATTTTTTTTAAGTTAAAATTTATATTATTTATATAATATAACAATTAATATTATTTATAATAAAATATTTATTTAATTATTTAAATTCTTCTTCCATGAAAAGTATTGTACTATAATTAACATTATTTTCTTCGGAAAATAAAAAATTTTTAAGTGAACGTAAATATAAAAATTGATTATATAAAGAATCAATTCTTATTAAATCATCTTTATCATATTCATAAAAAAAAAAATCTCCAAAATATTTATTAAAACATATTTCAAAAAATTTTCTATGAATTATTTCAGCAGTATTACAAAATATATTAAATATATCAATCGGAGGAACAAAACTATGTAATTTAATTAATTCTTCTATTTTTAATTTTAAATGAATATTATCTAAATTATTATTATTATTTATATTATTATTATTTTTTTTTGATAAAGAATTATTATTATTATTATTATTATTATCATTATTATTATTATTATTTTTATTATTGTTTAAATTTAAATCTATTTTATTATTATTATTATTATTATTTTTTATATTGTAATGTTTATTAATATTTCTTTTATTTTTTAATAATAATTTTTGTTCCATAAATTTTTTTGCCATTGTATAATCAGAATAACTATTATTAAATTTAGGTGTTTCAATATTATTTTTTTTTAAATAAAAATTTGTATTTTGTTTAATAGATTCTTTATTCACATAATTATCAATTTTGATTAAATTAATTTTATTATTTTTTATATTATTTTTATTATTTCTTAACAAATCAGATTTATTATTTTTTTTAAATTCATTAATATTTAATTGCGTAAAAAAATTATTTTCAGTTTTATTAAATTTTTTAATATAAAAAATCGAACTTTTATTCATTTTATTATTATCAATATCAGAAATACTTAAATTATTATTACTATTATTATTTTTATGAGTAAAACTATTATTTATATTATTACTATCATTAAAATTAAAAAAATTATTGACTTTTGTTTTATTTTTATTTTTTTTATTTATATTTTCATTAATAGTTAATAATTTAATTTCATCTTTTTGTAAAGTTTTTAAATGTGTTGTTATAATATTTTTATTAATTTTTTTAACATTTAAATATTTATTTTCCATAGAAATAATTTCAATAAATAAAATAATACTCTCTTCAATAAAAAGTGAAGTTCGAACTTTAAATTCATTCATTAAACTATCAAAACTTGCGCAAACTAATTTTTTTTTAAATAATTCTTCTTCAGAAATCATTGAATCTAAAACTCTTAATTGAATTTCTAAATGTTTATTAATTTCTTTTTTTTTCTTTGAATTTAATTGAAAAATTTTTGTATATTTTTCATAAAAATTTTTTCCTTTAATGTATGCAATTGCTAATAAACTTTCTATTTTATCATTTTCTTCTATGTTTGGATCTAAACATTCTTTAAATATTTCAATTAATGATATAAAATTTTCTATTAAATATTTTGTTTCGTTTTTTATTTGTTTTTGAAGAATTATTGATAATTTTTTTATGTTTTCATCGGAAATTTTTTTATATGAAAAAAAAGATTTTGATTCGATATTAAATAAAGAAAATGAAATTATTAAATTTTTTGTTGGATTAAAAAAATCAAATTGAATTGTTTCTGAATTTGATATTTTTATTATGTTTTTAAATAAAGAAAAATTAATTTTATATGTTAATAAATCTTTTGAATGATACAAAGGATAAAAAACATCAGATAAATATTCTTTTAAATTAAAAAGATTAATAAAATTAATTTGAATAAAATGATTATTAATTTCAATATTAGTTTTTAATACATTTTTCGAATTTAAATTTAAAAAACAAAAATCACATCTAAATTTTATTGGAAAATTCATATTTATAAATTAAAAAATATTAATAATAATAATAATAATAATAAAATTATTATTAAAAATAATAAAATATATTATTAAAAATAATAATAAAATATATTAAAAATATTATTATTAACAATTAAAATTAAATAAAAAAAATATTAAATAAATAATTATATTTATAATTTATTTTTCCACAAATTAAATCTATTTGAAGAATCATCTAAAATATCTTTCATACTTTTTATTAAATATTGAACTTCATTATTAATTAATTGAATTGAATATATATTTGAATTTGAATTATTTATTTGAATATTTAATGAGGCTTCTTTAATTCTATTATTAAAATCTAATAATAAATCATCAAAATTTTTTTTAATTTTATTTAATTCTTCAATTGATTTATCTAAAATTAAATTATTTTTATATAAAATTTCATTTAATTTATTTTTTTTATTATCTTCTTTATTATATAATTTATCTTTTAATGTTACAATTTCATTTAAATAAACATTTTCAATTTTAATAAAATTTTTAGCTGAATTTTTATCATTTTTAATAATATTATTTGATTGATTAATACTATTTTTTAATTCTAAATCTTTTTTTTGAATTTTTTTAACTTTATTTTTTATTTTTTCAGTTTGTTTTTGTTCTTCAACATATTTTAATTTTTTATCTAAATTATTATCATCATTATTTAAATCATCATTATCATCAATATTAAAATTAATATCTTTAATATCATATTTTTTTTTAATATCTAACAAATCTTTTTGATATTTAATTTTAATTAAATTTAATCTTTTTTTTTCTTCTTTTTTAAAAAAATTATTTAAACTCCCTAATAAATCATCAATGATTTTATCATTTAAATTTAAATTATATTTTTTATTATAATCTTGAATTAAATAAAGTGCTTCATTTGGAACCCAATTTTTTTTATTATTTTTAATCTCTTCTTTCATTTTCATTTGTTCAAACATATCTCTTTTTTTTCTAATATCTAATTTCGGTTTTTCAACAAATTTTATTCCGTTTTTATTTGTAAAATTTAAATAACTAAATTCTGAATATTCATTTGTTGATTTTAACATTTCTATTAATCTTATGTTATCTTTTTTTAAATTTTCATTTTCTAATAATAAATTTGATTCAGTTTGTTTATTTTTATATAAATCATCAATTTCTTTTTGTAATTTTATTATTATTTTATTTTGTGATTCGGATAATAATTTATATTTTTCATTTTCTAAATTTTGTTTTTCATTAAAACGTTGTGAAATATTTGAATTTATTGATAAAATATTATTTTTTTCTTGTAAATTTTCTATTTTTTTTAATAAATTTAAATTTTCTTCGGATTTTTCTTCGTTTTCTTTTGATAATAAATCAAATTTTATTCTATAATTATTTATTATTTGTTCATTTTCACTTTGAATTGAATCTAATTTTTGTTCTAATTCAAGATTTTTATTTTTTAATATTTCTATATTTTTATTTAATTGTTCATTTTCTTTTTTATAAAAATTACTTTCATTATCTAAATTTTTATAAGCATAAATTAATTTAATTTTATCTTTTCCTTTCGATTTTAATTTATTTTCCAAAACATCAATTTTTTCTAACAAATTTTGAATAGTTTTTTCATAATTATGATAATCCATTCTAATTTTAACACCTTCAAATTCATTTTTCATTTAAAAAAAAAATTATATTATTATAAAAAAATAATAATATTAATAATAATTTTATTAATATGTAACTTTAAAAATAATATTTAAAATAAAAAAAAAATGACAAACATTTACAACAAAAAATATCATTTACCTAACGGAACATTAATAGGAAATTGGTATGAAGAACAATGTTTAAGAGATAAAACAAACGAAGGTAGAGCTATTATTCCAAAACATGTACCAAAAAAGATATTAAATTTCGATTATGAAATTCCTTATAATCCAGAAGATCATGATGATACATTTAAAAGAACATTAGGAGATAGACCTTATAATTCTTTTTCTACTACATATCAAACTTATGGAGATTTTAAACAATCTGAAGGAACTTATAAAAATTTACCTTTTAAAGAAAGAATTTTTAATGATTTTTTTAAAAGATATGTTTTTAAAAAAGATGATATTATTGAAAATAAAGAAGAAGAAGAAGATCCAGAAACAAAAAGAAGAAAAGAATATGAAAAAAAAATGAAAGAAATTGAAGAAAGTTTTAATAAAAGATTACTTGAATTTTGTATTAAAAAAGGTTGGATGGGAATTAGAAATTTTAAGAATTTTTTAAAAGATTTGAGTTTAAAAAAAGATAATTTTATTCATAAAGATGATTTAAAATTTTATTTTTTAAATTATGGAATATTATTAATGGATAAAGAAGTAGAATATATTTATTTTAGATTTCAAAATAGTAAAAATGAAATTGATTATAATTCAGTTTTTAATTCATTAATTTTTGTTTCAGAAACGAGATTTAATAAAATTAAAGAACATGTTGAAAAATTACATAAATTCCAAGGAGAAAAATTAACTAAAGATTGGTTTATTAGATATATAAAAGAAGATAATCATCCTGAAGCAAAAAGTGGAAAAAAATTAGGAAAAGAAATTTTATATGAATTTAATAATGCGTTTCCTAAAAAAACTGAAATTATAGATGATAGAGAATATGTTCAATTATTATGCGAAATTTCAGCTTGCGTTCCTGATGATGATAATTTTTATCAAATTTTAAGATGTTTAGAAAATCTTTAATTATTTAATAAAAAGTTTTTAATTTTTATATTATTAATAATAAAACAAATAAAATTAAATTTATTTATAAATAAAATATTATTATTATTATTAATTTTTTTTTGAATTTAAAACTACACTTAAATATTTATTTGAAAATTGAATTTGATTTTGAATTAAATCTATTCTTTCATTACATTCATCGAGAATAATATTTTCATTTAATAATTTATTTTTTTCTTCAATTAATTTCGGTAAAATTCCAATTTTATTTAAATTATATTTTAACATTAAATTTTCATTCACATTCATATCAATTTCATTATTATTAACATCTAAATCAATATTTTCTTCTTTTAATTTACTAACACAAAATAATTTACTAACTTCAATTAATTTAAAAAAACTTTCTCCATCATAATTTAAAATATTCTTAATAAAAAAATCAATTTTAATTGAAAATAATAAAGCAAATTTACTTTTATTAGTTACTTTATAAGTAAATTTACTTTTTGAATCTTTATTAATAAAATATTCTAAACCAAAAAAATCACCTTCTTCTAATGTAACAACATTTTGATTTAAATCATCAAAAACACTAATTTTTCCTTGATCTATAAAATAAATTCTTTTAATATCTTTATTAATTTTTATAATTTCTGTATTTTCTTCTTCAATATGTGTTTTAAAATTTATAATAACATCAAATTTTGATGAATCATTTTTTAAACATTTAAAAAAATTCGGAAATTTATTTAAAATTTTATCAAAAACATGATTTAAAAATTTTTTTCTATCCAAAGGTTTAAATTGCTTAATAAAATTATTTTTATCTATCCACTTAAAATTCTTTTCAGTAAAATAATAAATATCAAAATAAGTTTTCACTTTACTCCAAATTTTATTCCTATGTAAATTATCTTTTTTACTCGAAGCAGGTAATTTATTCATATAATAAATAATCCATTCTTGTAAATTAATTTGATCATTTCTATATTTATAACTAAGAGAATTTTCTTTATTAGTTAAAATTTCTAAAATATTACTTAATAAATAGGCATATAAACCACAATTTAATATCTCACAAAACATAATAAAATAATATTCAATTAAATTATTAGGTGTTAAATCGCCATAACCAGTGCTAGTAAACGTTTCAGCTAAAAAATATAAAGATGATATATATATATCTTTTGTATTTAAACTTAAATTATATGCTATTTTTTTTGTATATACCCAACTATCAGTATAAGTTATACCTAAATGAGCATAGTAACATGCGCAAAAATGTAAAATATATATTAAACTAATAAAAAATGCACATACGTTTATTGATTGAATTTTTATTGTTAGATTATGTGTAAAAATTGATAATAAATAAAATAAAAATTTTTTATTGTTTTGATTTACTCTTGGATAACGATAAACTTTTAATAAACGAAATAATTGAAAATCTCTATTGAATATATAAAATGGAATTACATATAATGAATTCATTATTATTGAAATTTTTCTATGAAGGAAAATTTTTTTTATATCTGTTACATATAATTTTAAATTTGAATCATAATATGATGTTAACATTTTTAATATTATTTCTATTGTGAATATTAAATCAAAAAATAAAAATCGTACCCATCGATATTTATAATCATAAACATAATATTCAAATGGACTTAAAAAAAAATCAATGAATAATAAAATTAATACGAATATTTTAAATATTTTATAATATTTTGATTTATCTGGATTTATTATGTACCATTTTAATTTAAAGGGGTCATATTTTTTATAATAATTAGGATTTTTTTTTAATTTTTTTACTATTTTCCAAACTTTTTTTTTTGCTTCTGATAATAACAAATTATGATAAAAATTATTATCATCATAAAAATCTACAAATTCGTCCATTATTGAATTTTCTTTTTTTATTATTAAATTTTCATTTTCAGATGAACTTTTATTTAATGATGATTTCATAGAATTTTTTTCTTTCTTTTGATTTTTGTTAGTATTAATTATATTATTATTATCATTTTCGTTATTAATTAATTTTTCATCATCATCTTCTTCTTCTTTCATTTAAATAATAATATTTTAATAAAAATTATTAAAATTATTAAAAAAATAATTAGTTTATTAAAAATTTTTATTTATTTTATATTGATTTAAAATATGTAAATTTTTATTAAATAAAGTTACATTATAAGTTTTTAATAAAAATTCATTTTTTAAAATTTCTTCTTTTATTCCTTCAATTAATTCATGATTTTTTTTTCTTTGATTATTTATTAGTAATTTTAATAATTTAAAATTTTCAATATTTTTTTGAGTATCTAAATGAAAAGTTTTAAAATTTAATTTTTTATTTTTTTTAAAATTTGTTGATGTTAATAAATTTCTATTTGAATAATTTTCATTAGAATTTAAATAAATTTCATTTATATTATTTCTACTAAAAATTCTTTTTTTCTTTGGTTTTTGAAAATTCTCATTTATTTTATTATAAATTTCATTATTTTTAAAATTTATTTTATTTGAATTATTATTAAAAATTTTATCAACATAATCAATACTTAAAAATCTAAATTTTTTATTAATATGATTTGGAGAATTAATTTCGGTGTATTTTTTATTAATATCATTTAAATTATTTTCACTAATTTTTATTTTATATTTATTTCTAATTTCATTTGATTTTGAAAATTTATGAAAATTATTTTTATTATTATTATTATTATTTTTATTATTATTATTATAATATTCTCTGTAAGTTAATTTATTACTATTTTTATTAATAACTGGATAAATAATATTTTTATTAACATAATAAAAATTTAGTTTTAAATTATTATTAGTTTTATTAAAAAAATTATAATTTGTTGAAGCATTAATAAATTTTTTATTATCATTATTATTATTTTCATTATTTGTTAATTTTAATTTCATTTGTTTAATATTTTTTTCCATTATTTAATTATAAAAATAAAATTATTTAACGATAATATAATATTATAATAATAATAATTAATTTATATAATTTACAATAAAAAAAATTAAATACTGTTAATTCTATTATGTTTATTTTTATTATTATTATTGTTAGAAATATTTAAAATAAATTGTTTTTCATCAAAATGAAGATTTTTAAATAAAAAATTCATTGCTTTAATAAAATCATTTAAATTCATTGTTGCTTTTTGTAAAATTAAATTTTGAAAAATTGGTGCTAAAATTTTATTTAATTTTTTATCTAAATTTTTAAGATTTAAATTTAAATAAGAAATTAAATTATCTTCATCTTTATCAATTAATTTAAAAATATAAACAAAAGATTTTATTTTTTTTTCAATAAATATTTCATTTGAATTATTTTTAATTAATTTTTGTTTATTATTAAAATAAATATTATTTTTTAATTTTTCTTTTTTATTATTATAAATTTTTGAATAATTATAATTTAATTCAAAAATTTCTTTTTTTGTTTTATTTTCTCTTGACGTTTTAATATTATTAATTTTTGGTTTAAACCAATCATTATAATAATTTGAATAATTTGTAATAATATTTTTATTTTTTGATAAACTATTTTTTAAACGTTCAGTAAATGAAGAGTGAATAATAATATTATTATTAATTTTTGGATGAAAAGAAAAAGTTGTTTTATTATTATTATTTAATGTTTTTTTTCTTATGCTTTTTAATTTAGGTGTTTTATAATTATTAGTTAAAATTGTTATTAAAGAAAAAGATTTGTTTATTTTTGGTTTGAATGTTAATTTTTTTTTTAAATCCTTTTCATATGAGTTTTTTATTAAATTTATTTCATTTTCTTTTTTTGATAAATATTCTTTTCCTTTTTTATATAAATATTCACCATAATTTTTATCATTATTTTTTTTAATGTTTTTATTATTAAAATTTGTTTTATTTTTCTTATTATTAAATATTATTTTTCCATTTTGAAATTGCTTAAATAATTCATTATTAATATTTTTTTTTAATATTTTCATTTTATTAAAAGTTAAATTATTTTCTTTTGAAAAATTATAAGCTATTTCATCAACAGATTTATTAAGATTAATTTGAATTTTTTCTTTTTTATTATTTATATTAATATAAATTTCAATTTCTGAATTTTTATTATTTGACATAAAAATAATAATATTATTAAAAAATATTATATTTAATATTAATTTTAATTAAAAAAAAATTAAATTTTTTTATGTCTTATAAAACAATTAATGTTATTCATTCAAAAAAATTTAATTATCCAAAATCTTTTAAAGTTTCTGTTAATCATTGGAATATTACACCTAATATTTCTTTTAATAAATTAGATGATGATTTTATTCATCAAGATTCAAGTTATAATAATTTATCAAGTTTTATTAATAATAGTAGAAATAATAATTCAATTATTAAACAAAATATCGTTAATTCAAATAATAATAATAATAATAAAATTTGTAGTATAAAAAAATATTTTAGTCAAAATAATAGCATAAAACGTTTATTATATGAAAAAAATAAAAGTAAATTTAATAATACAAAATCAATTCAAAGTTCAAAATCAACGAAATTATTTAAAAATATAAATAATAATAATTTTAATAAATTTCGTTTTAGTTATTATCGTTCAAAACAAATAGAAGAAAATAAAAAAAAAATATTAAATAAAAATAATTCCGATTTTTTATTCGCATTAATTCCAAAACGATTAGAAAAAAATTTATTTAATAATAAAGAAATTACTAATCATTTAAGAGTAAAATCCGCTTTTAATAAAAAAACAAAAACATTCACAAATTTTAATAATATTTTTAATAAAAATAATATTTTCAAAAATAAAAATAATTCATTAAAAATATTAAAAAATAAAACAAATATTAAATATAAAATAAACAGAAAAAATATTCAAAGTGCTTTAAATCGCAAACAAAAAAAATTTAATATTTTATCATACGAAAATGATAAAATAAAATTTACAAATTTATTATTCAATGAAAACATTGACATAAAAAAGAAAAAATTTCATTTAGAAAATTTTATAAAACGTTTTGAAGATGTTCATTTTTTAGATGAATTATATAAAGTAAAAATTGATGATAATAATAATAATAATAATTAATAATAATAATAATATAAAAAAAATATTTACATTATTAAATTAATTAAAAAAAAATTATAAATCAAAATTTTTTATAATTTTTTCAATCTCCAAAAAATCATTTTCAATCCAACTAACATCATATTTATTATTAACTAAACAAATCGAATGAAATCCCCCACAACTAATTTCTTCAATATTATAATTTTTACTAATTTCAAGTAACATATTAATAGGTTTAGGTAAACTAATTTTAATTTGATTTCCTAAACCTAATTGACCAAATTTATTATTACCCCAGCTCCATAATATTTTTTCTGACAACAAATTTTCATTTATACAAACTAAAGCCAAACAATGTCCTTCTCCACAAGAAACTTTCATTACTTTCATTTTCAAAAAATGTTCTATTCGAGTTGGTAAAACAAAATCAAAACAATTTAAATCCTTTGAATATAAATGATTTTTATTTGGTTTTTCTTCTATACCTAATTGATATAAATCATTTACACCACAAGCATATAGTTCCCTTTTTTTATTTATAAACATCGAAAATGTTTTACCTAAAATGATATCATTTATATCATCTATATAATATATCAATTCAGGTTCAAATATTCTACTTTTAACCATACCTTTTCCAGGCTCAAAAGAATCTTCACAAAATCCTAAACCTAATTGACCATTAGACCCAAATCCCCAAGAATATACCATACCTTGATTAGTAAGTGCAAGCGAATGAGCTTCACCACATGAAATTTTAGATATATTATTTGGGAGAGTTGGTATCTTTGTTGGAGAATATATATAGAACTTATCTCGGTGATTTGAGGTAAGATATATCTCACTTAATCCTAGTTGACCACCTTGAGCACTACCCCAACTATATACTGACCCATCTGAAGAGAGAGCCATGTTATGAACTGTTCCTGAAGAAATAGATATTATTTTTATATTATTATTATTATTAGAATTATGATTAGAATCTAATAAATTATTATTATTTTCTGAAAATGTTATTTTTTTGAACTTATATATTTTTACATCTTCTTTAAAACCTAATACTCCATCATCATTATGTCCGAAACCATATACTTCTCCATTGAATGTTAATATTAAATTATGTTCATTTCCACAACTTGCCATTTTTGCTGTTATTCCATTATTAATTAAACTTAAATTGATTGGTTCTTTACATATTTCATCTATTTTATTTTTTATTTCTTTTCCACATTGATTTGATATGTTATTTCCCCAAGCATATATTTCATTTTTATTATCTATAATAATATTATGTTCCCATCCACAATAAATTTTCTTTATTATTTTGTTTTTTAATTTAAATATTAATCTAGGCAATGTTAAATAATTATAATTATCATGACATGTTTCATTATGACTATTATTACCAAAAGAAAATAAAATTCCTGTTGGTAAATTTTTGTGAAAATTTAATTTTTCTAATAATTCGTTGTAAATAAAATGAGAAAATAAATTATTATTATTATTTTGTTTTGATGGATTTGTTTGAGTTTTCATTTTATAATTTAAATTTTCGTTATTATTTGTTGTTGTTATATTATTATTATTAACAGTTTTATTAAAATTGTTATTTTGATTTTTTTGAATGTTTTGTATTAATTCATTTGAAATATTATTATCTAAATAAAATTTTGAATAATTTTTTGATGTATTTAAAAATAAATTTTGGAAAATTTTTAAAAAATAAATTAAATATTCTTTATGAAAAAAAATTTTATTTAAATTATTTTTTTTTTCTGAAATTGAAGGAAAATTAAAATTTTTTGTAATATTTATTTCACAATTATTATAATTAAAATTACATTCACTTAAAGTATATTTTCTATCAATATAATTTTCATATTCATTTTTTTCATCAATATTATTTTCAATACTTAATAAAATTGATTCAGTAGTTAAATAACAATTATTATTATTATTATTATTATTTACATTATTATTAAATAAATTTATTATTTTCTCGAAATTTTTTTCAATATTAATATTTAAATTTCCTTCGATTTTATTTACAATAAAATTATCATTATTATTATTATTCCAAAATATTTTTTGAAAATAATCAAGAGAATGAAACATTTCTTTTAAATATTCATTAATAATAATGTTTTTTTCTAATAAACATGTTTTTCTTGAAATTTTCCATAAAGCAAATTGCATAAATCCATGAGAATCATTGAATCTTCCTCTTGGATCACCATATTCTAATAATATTAAAAATACAACTTTACTAAAAAAAAATTCTGATTTTAAATAATTTTTTTCTAATAAACCTTCTATTAAATTAATCATACTTAATTCATTCATATTAATATCAAAATTATTTTCATTTTCTTTTTCATTTTCATTATTATTATTGTTATTAAATAACAAATTTTTTATATTTTCAATGTTTTTTTTATAAAAATTTTCATCATTTTCTAAAAAAAAATTATGAATAAAATCAAAAAATTCTATAAAAATTAAACAATGTTCAATTTCATTATTTAATGAAGGAATATTATTTAATATTGATTTCATATTTAATTTCCAATCTCTTAAAGAATCAATATTTGAAATAAAATAACTACTATTTAAATATTTATAAATTATATTATTATTATTATAATTATTATTAATAGAATTATTATTAAGTTTTATTTTTTTAAAACTATTATTAGTATTATTATTATTTATTAAATCACATTGATATTTCATTTTATAACAAATGCTTGGCAAAGTAATTGAAAATTCATTTAAAATGTCTTTCCAATTTATTTTTGAATTTATAATATTAAAAGATGAACCAAAACTTTCAATTAAATTATTATTATTATTATTATTATTATTATTTATATTATTATTATTATTATTATTTATATTATTATTATTATTATTATTAGTAACATTATTTAAATTTTCATTTTCATTATTTATTTTAATAAATGAATAATTATTAAATCTTTTCATTTTAATTTTCGTTTTTATAAAATTAGGTTTTAAAATATTAGGAGATGTATCATTATTATTAATACTATTATTTATTAAATTATCTTCATTTAAATCAAAATTATTATTATTGTTTTTTAATTTTCTATATGATTTTGATTCAAAAATGTCCATATTAAAAGAATCATTAATTTTAATAGATTTTGCAAGAATAAAACCAGAAATTTCTTTTTCTTTTAAATATTTATATATTTTAATGTTATCATCTAAATTAATGTCATTTTCATTAAAATTATTATTTTTATTATTAAAACTTTCTAATGAACAAGAAGCAAAAAATTTTATGAAAGGATTTAAATGAAAATTTAAATAAAATTCTAATGTATTTAAAAATAAAAAAGGTTTTTTTCTTGCAGTTTTTATTAAATCTAATAAAAAATTATTTGTTTTTATTTTATTATTTTTATTTAAAAAAAAATCAGTATGTAAAATTTCATCTAAATTTTTTATTTTTAATAAATATATATTAGTAAAAAATATTAAAAAATTAAAAAAATTTTCTTTTTCATTATTATTTTCAATATTATTTTTAAATTTTGATATAATATTATTAATAATATTAAATATTTTATTTTTTTGAATTTCTAAAAAATTATTTTTATTTTCTAATAAATTTTTTTGAGATTGTGTTTTATTATACAATATTAATTTATTTTGAATATTATTATAAATATCTTCATTGTAATAATTTTTTATAATTTTACATAAAATTCCAATTTTGATAATATCAATAATATTTTCATTATTTATACTAAATAAAATAAATATTAAAAATATTGAATTTATTCCATAACGTTTTAAATGATTTTTTAATCCTGAATATGTTTGAATATTATATGAATTTTTTGATAACATTTTACAATATAAATCTAAATAAGAAAAAAAAGATGATTGAATGTAAAATAAATTTATTTTATTATTATCATTATTATTATCAATATTAATATTATTATTATTATTAATGTTTATTAAAGAATATTTTACTTTAATTTCATAATGAATTTGATATAATATTAAAGTATCATTTAAATTTTTTGGATTAATATTTGTTAATTTTAATGAATTAAATAAATTTGAATTGTAATAATTTTTTGAATTTAATAAATAATGAATAAAATGTTTTTTATTTGATTCTTCATATGTTTTTTCTGAATAAAATATTCTAAATTTTAAATTTGAATAATTTGTATCAAAAAAATTATATTTAATGTTATTTATAAATTTTTTATATTGATTATTTTCTATATTATTATTATATTTAGAAATTTCAATAAAATTTTTTATATTATTATTATAAATTATTCCTTTAATAATATTCAATCCTTTAATTTCAAATAAATTAGGAATTAAATCAAAAGTATTAATTAAACAATATTTAATAATTGAACCTTTTTTATTAATATTATTATTACTATTTTTAATGTTAATATCTGAAATTTTTATTTCTATTAAATTTTTTTTTGAAATGCTACTTAATATTCGACTGAATTTAAAATCATCATATAAAAATCCTTTTATGTTATCTAATTTATTATTATTATTATTATAATTATTATTATTATCTAAATTAAAAGTATAATCACAATAATTATCAAAAACAACACTTACACTTAAAATAATTCCATTTATATTTGAATATCCAATTAATGGAAAAATAATATCATTACTAATAAAATCTTTTTTAACATTTTTATAATTTCCAATAATTTGAATAAAATCAAAAAATGCATAATTTAATGCTTTTATTTCATTAATAATTTTTTTACTATTATTATAACTATTAATTTTTATATATAAATTTTTCCATAAAAAACCTTTATGCCATTCATTTAAAGAAGGAAAATTAAAATCATCAAAAAATCTTCCATTATTTAAAAAAACACAATTAAAAAAGTATTTTGAAATACAATTCACTAAAAAAGAAAAATGATTATTAATTTTAATAAAATTTCTTATAATTTTATGATATTCATTATCTTCTAAAATATTTTTTTTTTTTCTACATTTTTTTATAAATGATGAAATTTCTATTTCTTCTTTAAACCAATTTCTTTGAGGAAGAGAAAGTAAATTATTAATTAAATTTATTTCATCTGATTTATATAAATTAATTATTTTGTTATATTCAATTTCAGTAGATGTGTTATTATTATGATATAATATTTTTTTAGAAGAATAATATAAATAGTCGTTGTCAGTTGTTGTAAATGAAAAAAAAGGTTTTTCATAAATACTGGGAGTTTTATTATTATTATTATTATTATTATTATTATTATTATTATTATTATTATTATTATTATTATTATTATTATTATTATTATTATTATTATTATTATTATTATTATTATTATTATTATTATTATTA